>Ga0209575_10000352_pt1 | contig 35312 bp, 33 predicted proteins | sample Medcelwee11metaG_FD_187172 | JGI IMG/M metagenome (GOLD analysis project Ga0209575, IMG submission 187172) | Freshwater pond sediment microbial communities from the University of Edinburgh, under environmental carbon perturbations - Medium... | ecosystem: Environmental > Aquatic > Freshwater >...
AAACATGGGTAAGAAAAAATTTTGCATTTATTAAAATATTCGATGAAGCCACTCAGATATTCAGAGATTGTTTGTCAGGTGAATACTTTAAATTTGATAAAATTAGAAGTTACGTTACCTTATAAATTATATAATTTAGCTATATCTACACAGAGCAAAAAAACTATGCTCAAGCCTTAGCCGATTATGACAGAGCTATTCAACTAAATCCTCAAGATGCTAGTGCTTATTCTAATCGTGGAGTTGTTTACACAGAGCAAAAAAATTACTCCCAAGCCTTAGCTGATTATGACAGAGCTATTCAACTAAATCCTCAATATGCTGGGGCTTATTCTAATCGTGGAGTTGTTTACACAGCACAAAAAAACTACACCCAAGCCTTAGCTGATTATGACAGAGCTATTCAACTAAATTCTCAATCTGCCGGGACTTATTCCAATCGCGGGGTTGTTTATACAGTACAAAAAAACTACACCCAAGATTTAGCTGATTTTGATAAGGTTTTAGACTCTGCGGCAGATAATAAATTAAAGCAAAGAATAGCTTTAACAGCCCATTCAGTTGCCCTGTCTAGCAATCAATTCGATAAAGCACGTAGCTATGTAGAAAAAGCCTTTGAACAGGCCACCACAGAAGAAAAACAGCATAGCCGAGCCTATTTTAATAATATTAAAAATACCGAAAAACTCTATCACAAGAATCAAGAATTGGAAGAAACCAATAAAAAACTCATAGCAGCCCACCAAAAACAAGAAAAACTGCTACGCGAATTTACCCACATGCTGAGCAATACGCTATTTCCAGAAACTGTGCATGACGTTGCTAACGACTTAAAAACTCAGGGCGTGTTTCAAGAACAAGCCAAACGCTTATACGATGCCTATCATTCTGAATTGGCAGTGCGCCGACAAAGCGAACTCTTGCGGGTACGTTATTTAGCCGACGACGCTAACCGTTTTATTGAACTGGTACAGGCGGGATGTTTGGCAGCAGACAGCACAGAATCTGGCAGCACGGTGCTGGATGTGTTGAACTATGCACTGGAGCGCGTGACTGCAAGATTGCTGAATGAACACTATGATAAATTCAAAACCGCTCGGCAATCGTTGTTACAAATACTGAATACAGATTTAACTGAATTGCGTGCTGATTTTGAAGCACATGTCTTTCTTGACAATAAACCAGTGTTGGAATGGATTAACCGCCGTTTAATGCCAGTCACTATTGAACAGACACCCTCAGCCTGGGAAAGAATTCGTTTCAAGCCAGGTGGTACCACAGAATCATTGTTCTATCATTATTTTAACGAACTACTCTTGAATGCAGTGAAATATGCAGAGTATACAGAGGGTTTACAACTGCATTTTTATCAGCAAAGCCTAGATGAAACACTGTACCTGTATTTTTCGATAGAAAACACCGCCCGTGCTGACATTATTTCTGGCTCGCAAATTGGCTTGGCAGGGTTGCGCGAAGATTTGGCACAACTCAATAGTGCGGATACCCCGGAAAAAACCCTACAAGTGAACCAAGAAAACAGACGTTTCAGCGTGATCTTAGCCTTTGTTAAAGACATATTGCTCTATGAACCATCGGCGGAAGATGACATGCTGAGAAGAGAAAATTTTAGACGGATGAAGAAGACATTGAAAAAACAACGCCACGCGGCATAAGGAGATTACTATGCGGATTTTATGGGTGGAAGACAATGAACAGTTACCAGAAGGATTAATTAAACAGTGGTTTGGTGAATTTGGTGAGCAACATCAAATCGAGCGGCATCATGGCTTTACTGAAGCATATCGCTGTATCCAAACTCAAATACGAAATTATGATTGTGTGATTTTGGATATTAATCTGGAAAACAGTGCCTTTAACCCGCAAGATTTCACTGATTCTGAGATTGTGTGGCCGAGAGATCAGTAAAATTTCCTCAAGGAAGCCGGATTTCATTTATACATTCGCTTGTTGTATCAGGGTTTTCCAGCAGAACGGATTAGCTTTCTAACCGGTAATGCTAGCCAACAGGACAAGACCCGCATTGAATTAATCAGTCAATTCAAACAGGCATTTAATGAAGACAATGATGATGGAAAGGCTTACAGCGATTGCGCCAGTAAAATCATAGCTAATTTACCTAATCCACTGCGTCCACAATTTGAGGAATTGGAAAGTCATGTTGATTTTGATGTTCTCTACGCTTGGCTTGAGCAATGGGCAACACCAGCCGATATTCCTGGCGAACCTGCCAAGACTGATACTTACAGTGCCTTGAAAGCCCATTTTTATGATGCCCGCATGAAGCTGCCATTACCCATAGAAAAAGGATCACACACAGCCACTGTGTTGCAAGATTGGTTAAGTGGGCATTGCTCAGCAACAACAAAAAATCGGGAAGAATTTGATTATCTCACGCTACGGCGCGGGATTTTGGATGTGGTTGATGACCTTAAAAAAGACAACACGATTCAATTCAGCGCTGATTTTGAACCTGATTTAGACAAAGACACTTTTCTATCTGGCTTATTATGGCAAGTGCGGGATTTTGCTTTGTCGGAAACGGATTATGAAAAATCTTATTTAGCGCTGTGTGATTATTTGAGTAAGCCGTTTGAGGGGTATTCATGGAGCGGGGGTAGAGAGGCAAAAAACCCCAATTCCTTGCTTAAAGAACCTGAACGCCATTTGAAAATACCGTTATATTTTCTACGCAATTGGATTGCGCATGGCTTGATTGTTGGCAGTGGTTCAAAAATAACGGCACAAGCCGCTGGTATTGCATTTTTACTCGCCATGCAGCAGTTTTTCAAACTGGAAAAATATGGATTTGCCAATGAATTGCAGCGTTTGTTTGCGCATCCGATTCGCGATCCGCAACAGTGGAAGCAAGCGTGCGTGAGCGTAGGGCGTAAATTGGGTGTTAAAAAGGCTGATGATGCGTTAAAAAAACTGAGAAAATTTGGGTTAAAAGCAGAAAAAAATGGTTGGGAAAAACAAGATTTTATCCAGCACTTCTACGCCAGTTATTTGCTGTGTTTGCAACAAGACGATGGTTCAGTTAAGAACGCGCCATTGAATGCGTGGATAGCAGGAGAAATAAAGAAATAGGCACAGAAACGCCATCAAGGCATACCGCCAGACAAGAAACGGGTATCTAAAGAGAAGACTGAAGAAGAAAAGAAGGAAGGGTGGGGTGAACGATGGGGATCGAACCCACGACCACAGGAATCACAATCCTGAGCTCTACCGACTGAGCTACGTTCACCGTATCGAAAAATAAGCTGGAAATCTGGACTGATTAAATGGCGCGCCCGGCAGGACTCGAACCTGCTACCCTCGGCTTCGTACCACTACAGTTTTCACTGCCAGTACCGCCTAGCGGCCTGTTTTGTGGTCTGGACCATATCTTTGCCATTGCAGGCATGGTGCGTATGGCCTCTACGGAGCCCTGAGCAGCCTGTGTCAGCACTGCTGCTCGCGTTACCGATAAACTGGGTTTATCCCTTCACGGCGAGCCTGTACTCGGTAGGCTGAGTATTGACAGGTTTCCTCGGTGTTGCCAGGTAAAAGGGTTCACCGATATAGCACCATCCACCCTGACAGTTATTTTCCCATCAGGGGTCCAATTCGGTTTAGAAGGCCGATGCTCTGTCCAGATGAGCTACGGGCGCTTTGTACTATCGAATATGGTCGGGGTAGAGGGATTCGAACCCCCGACAACCTGCTCCCAAAACAGGTGCGCTACCAGACTGCGCTATACCCCGAAATTCACAAGACAAAACTTAAAGCCCTAACAACCAAGGCCGCGAATTATGGGTGAAATATATCTATCTGTCAAGACTAAAGGAACAGCTCGGCTAATTTTTCTGCGAGTTGTGGGTAAGCTGGTTCTAATCTTTCAAAGTGATGTAGCGTAGCACGTATATCCAGTGCTGCATCCAGCGCACGCCCTATCGGTTTGGCAAAAGCGGTCTGTAGCTGCGCCAAGCGGGCGAATTCGTCGCCACAGTCAGTGCTTGGTGCTAAGAGTCCGCCATAGCTGAGGCTGTCGTCACTGGCGGTATAGGCCAGACGGTCTAGGGTGAATTGCTGGACTGGGGCTTGCTGGGCTAAGCGTTGCATGAGTTGGTAAACCTGGTGTGCGGCGGATAGCAATTGTTCGGTGAACCAGGCGGCGTCATCGGTCTGTAAAACCTGTTTCAGGTGTGCCGCATAACTGTGGGGAATGTGTGTCACTTGCCATAAGTGCCAGCTTTGATCCGGCGCTTGGCTGAGAGCGACACAGCGGCTTTCCGGGAGCCACGTAAACAGCCGCGCCTGTTGACGAGATTGCTGACGCATCGCCAGGCGGGCTTGTTCTAGGCTGGCGTAATGCCAATCGGGGCGTGATAAACAGAACCAACCGGCATTGGGATCGCTTGCTGACCAGCTGTCATCGGGGCAAACCTGTGTGCGAAGTGTCTGGGTAGCCAAGCCTTGCACCAGCGCTTTACCCGCGAAGGGTGGCCAAGTCCAACGCAACGGCATCTCGGCAGCCGGTAGACTCACGGTTTCTAATTGTGCGGGGAGAAGTGTGTCTGCTGGCCTCGTCTCCTCTTCAGGTAAAATCTCGGCAGTCAGAACTCGCGTGAGTACCGTGGTCGGTGTGGTTGCGATGGATTGTGCCTGGAATACTTCAAAAAAGGCTGCCCCATCCAACACGTTAGGCCGTCCCACGGGCAATTGTTGCAAAGCTTTGAGTGCGGCGGCTCGTTCAGTAGCCAGCCGTACCGCAAACACGAAGCTTTCGCGAATGCCTTGGCCCGTGGTGGCTATCGATTCGAGAATCTTGAGATGACTGTCTACAAAAATTTCAAGTTGTGCGGCAGTTAAAGCGCTAGGCGCGTCTTGATAATTGGCCTGAATCAATAACTGCGGCGCGGGTGCTGCAAAGCTGGCTAACAGTGCTTGCAAACGGCGCAAGTATTCCAGCCCCAAGGCCAGCGATTCGAGGCGGGCATCCAGCACGAATACCACGGCATCGGCACTGCGCAGCACATATTCGCGGCGTGCCTGTAATTCGGGTTGTCCGGGTACACTGAGGATTTGACAGGCTATTGGGCGGTTATCGAACATGCCTCCTTTGTAGTCCAGCCAATCAAAATATTGGGTGCGCGACTCGGTGGGGGTGGGGTCATACACGGGATGCCGGGTTTTTAGCTTATCGCACAGCGCGTGCAAGCTGGCGGTTTTGCCCGACCAAGGAGCGCCGTCGTAGACGATGCGCACGACCATCACGTCGCGCTCGGTGTCGATCATCGCCATTGAATCTGTCTCCTTAAAATTGCGCTATGGACGGGGATTGCGATACGGTCACGGGCCGCAAAGCAAGTAATCACGGCATTTTTCCTGGCTTTTCAGTGTATATGACGCTTTTGGAACATTCAACCAAACAATCACCAAGCTGACAATCACGGCTTAGGGTGCGGGAGTCAGGGTGACGGTGCTGCTGAGCGCCCAGTCGGTGGCATTGATTGCTAAAGCTTGTAGATACCAATTGACTTTGGGCAGCGGCTCCTCCGGCAAGCGTGTTGGCCAACTGATCTGGCCCTGGGCATCAGTGATACCGTTAAACAAGGGATACAAAAGGCCGCTGAGTTGCAAATGTCCCTGTACTGCGGGAAAAGCTTGGTAGGCATCGGCAGACAGCGCACCGTAAACCATCACCGGCGTCTGGGGTGTGCTGCTTAACTGTACTTGCAGGGTCTGACCAGCGGCGACTTGTCCCCAGACGGTTAGCACGGGACGCGGGCTGTGGCTGTCAAAACTGAGACTATGCAAGCAAGCGCGGCTGGCTCCCGCATGACCACCGTCGCGCAATAGCCAGCGCACTGACAGCGGGGCGGCGGTGGCTAAGGCTAATTGCGCCTGGGCGGGTACGCCACTCGGTGCGACTTGCGCCAGGGTTTGCCAGCTTATCCCCTGATCGTCAGAGACTTGAGTCAGCAATAAGCTGTCATAGCCGCGTGCTTCCAGCGCTTCAAATTGATAGGCATAGTGCAGTTGTAAGTCGGTTAAATCAGCAGCTTGTAACGTCGGCAAGCTGAAGGTATGCGTGGCACCGGCTGTGCCGTCACTGGTCGCACACAAAGCCGTGTCAGTCGGCGTCCACTCCGTGCCCATGTCGGTGATGGGCAAGGCTATCGGGCGGGCGCTGCCCAGCGGCAGGACGACAGGCAGGGTGACGTGTCCGCCGTCATAGGCCAAATCCAGACTCAAGCGCACGGCGTCTTCAGCCTGCGCCGCCAGAGCCAGGGTAAACGGCGGCAGCGCTAAAGTGCTGGTGGCAGATATTTCCAGATTGAAGTGCCATGCTGTGCCCTCCGCAGTCCAGCCAGGGGCATCCAGCAGGCTGACAGTGGTGGGAAGCTTGAGCGTCACGCCGACTGAGCCTGCCAATAAACCGGTGTTATGCAGTTTTACGGTGCCTTGCCAGGATTCGCCGGAATCGAAGTGGTTATCCGCGTTACCAGACAGGGCCGCCCATTGCGTATCCGCCAAGCTGATCCAGGTGCCCGCTTGTTGGGTGGCGGCCAGTAAGCCTGGACGCACTGCCTCAAACAAGGGCTGAATTCGCGACGGTGCGGGCCAGAAGCCGTCGGTCTCGCCGCCTAGCTCGACGGTGTAAGCCAAGCTGTGATGCGTGCCATAGTGGTAGTCGTCTGCCGCGCCGTTGGTGGCACCGTACAGTTGCCAAGCACTGGCGATGCGATAACCATTGCTGGCGGTAAACTGGCTGGCTTGTTGGCGAAAGCGGGCATCGTCCACGCTAGGCGCTGGCTGATAACCCCAGGGAAACATCCATTCTGCACCGTAGCTATGCAGGGTTAAGCTCAAAGTCGGCGGTTGTTGTGCCAACAGATCGCGCACCGCAGCGGTTTCTGGTTCTGAAAAAGCCGCCGGGCCGTGGTAGGCGATGCTTTGCGGATTGGCGTCTGAACCTGCCCAGTCCGGCCCCCAAGCCCAGCCATAATTGCGATTGAGATCGACCCCATAACTGCCGTCTTCGTTCAAACGGCGATTCTTGCGCCACAAGCCGCCGCCGCCAGGTTTGGTGAGGCGATTGTACTCATAACCATCGGGATTGACGCAGGGCAGTAACAGTAAATTGCGGCTGTTGAGTAACTGGCGTAGCGAGTCTTGCTGGCCTGCCTCGCTGAGTAACCACTCGGCAAAGCGTAACAAGACTTCGCCCGATAGGGGTTCGCGGGCATGGTGCAAGGCATCCAGCCAGAAGGTGGCTTCGTCGCTCTCGTATTGGCTGGGGTAATCAGACAGCCGCAACGCCCAAATAGCACGGCCTGCTTGGCTGTGGTCAATCACAAAAGCATAGGCATAGTCGGGATAGCGGGCCACCAACGCTTGTAAAGTAGCCTCGATTTCAGCCAGCGTGCGAAAACCACCCAAACTGGCACCGGCACGGCGACCTTCGCGGGCGGCGCGGGCGGCATAATAAGTTTCAATGTCCGGGGTAATCCGCGTAAAACCAATCCCAGCCGCTTGCAACGCGGCCTGTTCTGCGGCGTTCGCATAGAGATGCCAGCGTCCGTCGCCCAAGGGCTGGTTGTCCGGGGCTAAACGACGCATTTGAGCGAGTGCAGCCTCGTTGGCTGGACGTGTTTCCAGCAAATCCAACGCAGCCACCGGCAGCGCACAGCACAACCCACAAAGAACCCAATATTTCGTCACCAGAGTTCACTCAAGCGCTAGACTCGCTGATGGATAAGACGGCCTGTTTTCAAAGGGCTGGCGGGGTTAGTCTCAGCTAATCACCTTGCCGGATATATCAGAATATCTTAATATGCAGGAAAGATGAAAAGGCCCGCCGCTGTGTTATATAATAGGCCACATTTTTTTAAAAAAACCACAGGTTGATACTCGGTATCTATTTATGCATATCAACTGGTTGCATAGATTTTCGCCTCTGAGAGGGGCAACAAATGTTGGAAGCAGAGACGATGACAGACATTAATAACCCAATCGCGCTGATTACTCAAGATGAGGACATTGAACGCGCCTCGCGCTCCATGAAGGCCATGTCCCATCCCTTACGCTTGAAAATTCTCTGTACCCTGGGCGAAGTCGAGCTGAGCGTACAAGATATAGTCGAGCATGTCGGCACTTCCCAAAGTAATATCTCACAACATCTGGCCATCCTGCGTGACAAGGGTATTTTGGCTTCACGCAAAGACGCCAACCGGGTTTATTACCGGGTTAGCGATGCGCGTACTCTACGCTTGATTAGCATGATGCGAGAGGTCTTCTGTTCTTTTTGTGTATAATTTAAGAGAATTCCGGTCACACCTTCAAAAATCATAAAAAGCACCAAGCTGAGGGTTTGCTCCCGGCCTATGCTTTTTTGAACAGTCAATCGCCATTCAAACGGGCGAGCAGTGGGCGTTCCCTGCGTTGTTTATCGTGTGCAGGATTTTAACCGGGAAATCCGTTATATTAAGCAGTTCTCGCTATCCTGCGCCCCTTAGTTGTCCATTCCAAGACTCAAATAATGAGGTTTTTATTATGAATGCAGAACGTATCGTCCGTATTGTGGCTGGCAGTTTTGTGATGCTGACGCTGCTGTTGGCCCATTATCACAGTCCGCTGTGGCTGTGGTTCACCGCTTTCGTAGGCTTTAACCTGTTCCAAAGTGGTTTTACCCAATTCTGTCCTTTAGACATGATCCTCAAAAAAGCAGGCGTGCCCAGTAGTGGTGGCGGTTGCGGTGGCGGCGGTTGTGGTCAGGGGCAAGACAAGTAATGGCGCAGCTTTTTGAATTTATTGGCAATCATGCCTTATTGGTGCTGGCCTTCGTCGGCGTATTGAGTCTGCTGCTGTGGCAATTCTTTGGCGAAAACTTGCAAGGAGGCGTTGAGCGCTTAGGGCCGCTAGACGCGGTGCAACTCATCAACCGCGAGGAAGCGGTGGTGCTGGATGTGCGCGAAACCAGCGAGTACGAAGGCGGACATATCCTCAATGCGGTGCATGTGCCACTGGGGGGTCTGAACGGCCAGCTAAAACGCCTGGAAAAATACCGTAACCGCCCGATTATTATCGGCTGCTTATCCGGTAATCGCTCCGTACAGGCTTGCCATTTGCTGAAAAAAAATGGCTTTGAAAAAGTGTATAATCTCAAAGGCGGCGTGATTGCCTGGCAAAACGCCAGCCTGCCCTTGAGTCGCGGCAAGGATAAGCAGCTTAAAGAAAAATGAGCCGCGCCCTGCTCGTGACAACCCCCCCTATTGCATTCTTGAGGAACCAACGTGACCGACTCTGCGACCGACACCGCCCAGCAAAATCCCACTTCCCAGCAGGCTGGCACACCTGGACAGCAAGTCACTGTCCAAAAAATCTATGTCAAAGACATCTCCTTCGAGACGCCCAATTCTCCGCAGATTTTCTTTCAACCTGCACAGTCTCAGCCCAATGTCAGTTTTCAGTTGTCTAACCAAGCCAGCAAGCCCGCTAATAACGTGTATGAAGTGGTGTTGCAAGTCACCGTGACTGTCACTGTACAAGACAAAACGGCCTTCTTGGCTGAGGTGAAGCAGGCAGGATTATTCAACATCGTCGGTTTTGCTGAGGAACAACTGCATTATTTGCTCAACAGTTATTGCCCCAATATGTTGTTCCCGTTTGTGCGCGAAACCATTTCTGATCTGGTGACACGCGGCGGCTTCCCGCAACTGCTGCTCGAACCTATCAATTTCGATGCGATGTATGCACAACAAGTCGAAGCGCAAAAAGCGCAACAGGCTGGTGCAGTCACCACCAGCGCAGCCTGATTGAGTCACTTGTCTACTGCACCCATGTCTGAATTAGCCCCTGTGTTGGTGATAGGAGCCGGTTCCTGGGGAACGGCGTTGGCGATCCTGTTAAGTCACAACGGGCATCCGGTGTGGCTGTGGGGCAACGAACCGGCGCATATAGCACGTCTTCAAACTGAGCGTGAAAACGCCCAATTCTTACCCGCACTGCCGTTTCCGCCGCTGCTACAACCCATCACCGATCTTCAAGCAGGTCTACAAGCGGCCAGCATCGTGCTGCTGGTCGTGCCCAGCGAGGCCTTTCGTAGCGTACTGACCCAGATTGCGCCGCTGCTACGCCCCGAGCAGCACTTGTGCTGGGCCACCAAAGGCTTAGAGCAAGGCAGTTGCTTGTTGCTGCATCAAGTGGCCGCCGAGGTATTGGGGGCGAACCGGGCTGTGGCGGTGGTGTCTGGCCCCACTTTCGCCCGTGAAGTCGGGGCGGGTTTACCCACGGCGATGACGGTCGCGGGCAGTGACCTAGACGCCGCTCAGCACTTGGCCAGCGCCTTGCGCAACAACAACTGCCGCGTCTACGTCAGCACCGATTTGGTGGGCGTGCAGGTCGGTGCGGCGGCGAAAAATGTGATTGCGATAGCCGCTGGCATCGCCGATGGCCTGGGTTTTGGTGCCAATACCCGCGCTGCCCTGATTACTCGGGGTTTGGCAGAAATTGTTCGCCTGGGTGTGGCGCTGGGCGGGCGGCGCGATACTTTCATGGGTTTGACCGGCCTGGGGGATTTGGTGCTGACCTGCACCGATAATCAATCGCGCAACCGCCGCTATGGTTGCGCTTTGGGGCGTGGGGCAGACTTGCTGACGGCACGCGAGGAGATCGGTCAAGTGGTCGAAGGCATTTATGCCGCAGAGCAGGTGGTGACGCTGGCGCATCGCTTAAACATCGAACTCCCGATTAGCGAACAGGTGAATCAGGTGTTACAGGGACATTGCACACCCAAAGAAGCGGTGCATACGCTGTTGTCACGCGAACCCAAGCTCGAATTGGGCGAGTGAGTCGTGCCCAACCCCTGGTGTGTGGTCGTTGTGGTGATTAGATTGACAAGTCGGGGACGCCCGCCGACAATTGAAGCCAGTCAGGTATCCTGGTCATCCCGCCTCCATTTTTAACTTAACTTTTTGAAAAGATAAACAAGCTTTCCAACCAGAAAGCAGTCTAGCTGTTACCAGTCGGTCAAGAGGAGTTTTTTCATGCTGTCACGTCATTTGCCCTCCCTGGTGTTGGGCGCAGTGCTGGGTGTGTTGCTGGCGCTGGGACACAGCGTTTTTGCTGAGAAAGAGCAACCGGCCCCGGTGCTGCCTTTAGAAGATTTACATGTCTTTACGGAAATCTTTACCCGAATTAAGCAAGATTATGTCGAAGAAGTGAGCGATAAAAAGCTGCTCGAATATGCCATTGAAGGCATGTTGAGCGGCCTTGATCCCCATTCTGCTTATTTGACGGCGGATTCCTACAAAGAATTACAAGTCGGCACCACCGGGGAATTCGGTGGGCTTGGCATTGAAGTCAATATGGAAGACGGCTTCGTGAAAGTGGTGTCGCCGATTGACGACACCCCGGCTCAGCGAGCGGGCGTTAAGGCGGGCGACACCATCGTGCGCATCGACAATGCGCCGGTCAAAGGCATGTCGCTCAACGATGCAGTCAAGCTCATGCGTGGTAAACCGGGTTCTGAAATCCTGCTGACCATTGTGCGCGAAAACCAAGATAAGCCGTTGCAACTGACGATTGTGCGCGACATTATTCAGGTTAAGAGCATTAAAAGCCGCATTCTGGAAGCGGGTTACGGCTATGTGCGCGTCAGCCAGTTTCAAAACCGCACCACCGAAGACTTACAAGCCGCTTTAACCGCGCTGAATACCGAAAATAAAGGCGCTCTGAAAGGTTTGGTGCTGGATTTACGCAATAACCCAGGCGGCGTCTTGAATGCAGCCGTGGGCGTGGCAGACACCTTTTTGACTAATGGGCTGATTGTCTACACCGAAGGCCGAGTGGCCGATGCGCAATTGAAGTTCAAAGCCAAACCCAAAGACATGCTGGAAGGTGCGCCGATAGTCGTGCTGGTCAACAGCGGTTCAGCCTCGGCCTCCGAGATCGTGGCAGGTGCCCTGCAAGATCACAAACGGGCGGTGATCATGGGCAGCCGCACTTTTGGTAAAGGCTCGGTGCAAACCATTCAGCCGATGAGCAATGATGCGGCGTTGAAAATGACCACCGCCCGTTATTACACACCGCTGGGACGCTCGATTCAGGCCGACGGTATTCATCCAGATATCGTCTTGAATAAAGTGGAAATTGCCTCGGTTGAAGAAGCGTCAGACGATTTGTTGCGTATTTCTGAAGCCGATTTACGGGGTCACTTAGACAACGACAAGGCAGTAACGCCGAAACCAGACGCCGCCGCTAAACCCAAACCCAAGTCGCCAGATGCTGGATCAGCGGATGATGCCACGGCGGTGAAAACCGGTGATGGCAAAACCAAAGAGTCAGAAAAACCGCTGGCACAGACGGATTATGCCTTGTACGAAGCGCTGAATTTGCTCAAAGGCTTGAGCATTATTGGCAATCGCTAACTGCCTCAGTGGGGTCTGGTCGGTTAAACCCGCCCAGACCCAGCGCTGGCGGCCCTCCTGCCAGTCAGGATAACAGCGAGGCTCGCTGCTTTAGTGCCTGACTGCCACCCCCTCTCTGATCAGGATTTCCCTTGAAAGCAATCGTCTTGGCCTACCACAACATGGGCTGTGCGGGTATTGAAGCTTTGCTGCGCCATGGCTTTGAAATTGCCGCCGTTTTCACTTACACCGATGATCCTGCCGAAAACCACTGGTTTCGTTCAGTGGCTCAACTGGCTGCGATCCACAACATCCCGGTGTATGCGCCCAAAAATATCAATCATCCGATTTGGATCGAGCAAATCCGTGCCTTACAACCTGATTTTCTGTTTTCTTTCTATTATCGGGATATGATTAAACCCGCGTTGCTGGAGATACCCAAATGGGGTTGTTTGAATTTACACGGTTCTTTGTTGCCCCACTTTCGAGGGCGTGCGCCGATTAATTGGGCTTTGATCAAAGGTGCCCAGGAAACTGGCGTCACCTTGCATTACATGACAGCACGCGCCGACGATGGCGACATCGTGGCACAGCGTGCCCTGCCCATCGCGGAGGAAGACACCGCGCAAACCCTGAATATCAAACTGGTGGGTTTAGCAGCAGCCTTGCTGGATGAAGCCTTGCCAGCGCTACAGGCTGGCACAGCGCCGCGCCGCCCGCAGGATCACAGCCAAGCCAGCTATTTTGGAGGCCGTCAACCTAAGGATGGCGAAATTGATTGGCAACAGAGCGCCACCGCTGTGCGCAATCTGGTGCGGGCGGTGACTCAGCCTTATCCCGGCGCTTTTACCTACGCGGGCAACCGTCGTTTTACCCTCTGGCAAGCCAGCGTGTCGCCAGAAGCGGCGGCTGAATCGGCGTTACCTGGCACGTTGCTGTCTATCGATCCGCTGCGTGTGGCTTGCCAAAGCGGTGTGTTGTGTGTCGAATTTGCCCAAACTGAACAGGGTTTGTATGTGAACGGCGCACAATTGGCGCGGGAAATGAACCTGGTGCCCGGTATGCGCCTGGGTCGCCGCACCGAGGCACGTCTGGCCCAGTTGCGTAAGAAAAAAGTCCTGATCCTGGGGGTGGATGGTTTTATCGGCAATTTCCTCAGCGAACGGCTGCTAGAATCCGGGCATTACGAAGTGCATGGCATGGATTTGCGCTGCCGTTACACCGAACGCTTGCGCAGTCACCCGGATTTTCATTTTCACGAAGGCGACATCGCCATCCACAGCGAGTGGATCGAATATCACATTAAAAAATGCGATGTGGTGGTGCCCTTGGTGGCCATCGCCACGCCGATTGAATACACCCGCAACCCCTTGCGCGTGTTTGAACTGGATTTTGAGGAAAATCTGCGCATCGTGCGCTACTGCGTCAAATACCATAAACGGATTATTTTCCCATCCACCTCAGAAGTGTATGGGATGTGTGATGAAGATGAATTTGACGAAGACAGTTCCAAGTTAATTCTTGGCCCGATCAATATGCAGCGCTGGATTTATTCATGCAGCAAACAACTGCTGGATCGCGTAATCTGGGCCTATGGACAAGCCGAAAACGGCCTGAAATTCACCCTGTTTCGGCCCTTTAACTGGGTCGGCCCACGCCTGGATAGCTTGGTGTCGGCGCGGATCGGCAGTTCTCGGGCGATTACCCAGTTGATTTTGAATCTGGTTGAAGGCACGCCGATCCTGTTGATCGACGGTGGCAACCAAAAACGCTGCTTCACCGATGTCAGCGATGGCATTGAAGCGCTGTTTCGCATCATTGAAAACCGAGACGACCTGTGCGATGGGCGCATCATCAACATCGGCAGTCCCGACAACGAAGCCAGCATTAAAACCTTGGCAGAAATCCTGGTGGCCCGCTTTGAGAGTCACCCGCTACGTCACCATTTTCCGCCCTTCGCTGGATTCCATGTGATTGAAAGCGGCGCTTATTACGGTAAAGGCTATCAAGACGTACAATATCGGCGTCCGAGCATTCGCAATGCGCGCCAATTGTTGAATTGGGAACCGCGTCATTCACTGACGGATTCCATCGAAAAAACCCTGGATTTCTTCCTGCAAGATGCCGTCCAAAGCGGCGAGTTTGAGCTGAATGACTGACAGCGAGTCTCCGATTCTGGTTGGTTTGCGCGTAGACGTGGACACTTTTCGCGGCACCCGCGAGGGTGTGCCACGTTTGCTGGAATTGCTGGGCGCGGCGGGGGTGAATGCCAGTTTCTTTTTTACCCTAGGCCCAGACAACATGGGCCGCCACTTGTGGCGGTTGTTGCGCCCGGATTTTTTGATCAAGGTGTTACGTTCTAAGGCCGCCAGCCTCTACGGCTGGGATATTTTACTGCGCGGCACCTTGTGGCCTGGCCCCCAGATCGGTGCCCAGCTCGGCGAGTTAATGCGTGCCACCGCAAATGCCGGGCACGAAGTGGGCTTACATGCCTGGGATCACCACGCCTGGCAAATGCGTATCGATCACATGAGCGAAGCCGCCTTACGGCAAGCGATAGTCCAAGGGATGCAGGCATTGGCGGCAATTCTCGGCCAGCCTCCCGACTGTTCCGCCGTGGCGGGCTGGAAATGCGACGACCGGGTGCTGCGCATCAAGGAAGAATATGGCTTTGTTTATAACAGTGATTGTCGCGGTCAGAGCATTTTTAGGCCACTGCTCGATGATGGTGCGCCCGGCATTCCACAAATTCCAGTCACCTTGCCCACTTACGATGAAATCATCGGGCGCGACGGGATTGATGACCACAACTACAACGATCACCTGTTGACGCTGTTACGTCCCGACGCACTCAACGTGCTGACGATTCATGCTGAAGTAGAAGGCATGGCCCGCGCCGAATTGTTTAGCGAATTTTTGCGCCTAGTCTCCCTGCGCAACATCCAATTACTCCCATTACGCGCCCTGTTACCCGCTGATTTGACGCAATTACCGGTGTTGCCCATCACCGCCGCGCCGATAGCGGGCCGCGAAGGGTGGGTAGCCTGGCAAGCCGGAGCCACGCCCCATGTCTGAACGCCTTTCTCCCTGCGTGGTTTGCGGGCTGTGCTGTGATGGCAGCTTGTTCAGCCACGGCCATTTACACTACACCGAAACCGCAACGCCGCAGCTCACCGCCTGGCGCGCCGCAGGGATGCGCATCAACCCCGAAGGCACGCTGTGGCGTTTTGAACTGCCCTGCCACGCGCTACGCGGTTGCTTGTGCAGCATTTATGCAGAGCGCCCCCGTTTGTGCGCGGTGTTTCGCTGTAAATTGCTAGAAGCCTGGGAAGACGCGCAACTCAGCGACCAGGCAGCGGAAACCCATGTGTCTGCCATCAAACAACAAATTGCCCAAATCAGCCGCGAATTAGCCAAGCATCCCGCCGACGAGTCAAGCGCACCGCTACACAGCCGCCTCGATGCGTTTCGCAGTTGGTACAGCCAAGCCCCGGCCACCCAGCGTGCCGATTACGCCGACCTCGTGACCACGCACCGCCAGCTTATGCAGTTGTTTAGCCAGTATTTTTATGAATTTGGTTTTGAACCACTGCCCTAATATTTATTGTTTTTTACCCAGCGCACCCGCTCGTTACTGAGCGCTTGCTCGACTTTTAAACGCTGTAAAATCTGCTCGGCTGACGCATCCGCCTTAATCAGACCCGCCGATTTCAGTTTAGCCTGCAAATCACTGTCGCCACTGCCTTGATGGACTTGCAAGGCCGCTTCCCGTTCATCAGTTTTTTGCTGTTGGCGCTCGCGGATACGGGCCAAGGCGTCACTGGCATATTCCTTCCCCTGCGCTCCCTGTAAACGCTGCGTCGCTTCGCCCGCTTTATTGACGCTATCCAGCGCCCGCACCACCTGAATCTCGCGTTCCATCGTCAGAATATCGCGCTCGGTGTTACGGATGCTTTGCTTGATTTGATTGATACTACTGGTATAACCATCCAACACCTGCTGATTAGCCGCCAGCTCATTTTCCAAACCCGCCATGATTTGCGCCAATTGTGCGGCTTTTTGCGACTGCCCTTGACGCAAGGCTTCCAGCGTTTCCTGTTCATAGCGCAGCAGCGCACTACGGCGCGGTTTAACATGATTTTTTTCGATGCTCAGTTGCGCACTGACCAACTCCATCAACGCGGCGCGGGCATCGCTCAAATGTCCGTAGGCGGTCTGCACCTCCTCGGTGAGTAGCTGCACCGTGTTGTTATCGCGTGACGAGCGGCTGTCTGCGCTATTTCCCCCCAAAGCCCCAAACAATTTTTGAAAAACGCCCATGTCTCCTCCCGTGCGTTGCGGTATTGCCCGTTATTCTAACCCTTTTGACCGCACACTGGGCTGTTTACTGCTTATCACACCAGGAGGCAAAGGCTGCTTGCTGCTATACTGCGTCCGGCGGTTTCAACCCGAACATCGCGCCCGCAAGACGCTCCCACCTTGAGAAAACCCAACCCGCTCGCCGGGCGAGCATTGCCGGAATAGACATGCGCTTTAAATACCAAGCACTAGATGCCCAAGGCCAGGAACTCAATGGCACCCTGGATGCCACCAGCCTGCGCGAAGCCGCCCGGCAACTGCAACAACGCGAACTGCGCGTGCTGCAACTGGGACAAGCCGAATCGTCAAAAACCCAAGCTGCCGCAGGCAAACCCAAACCACGCGACATCCTGATGGTGCTGCATGAACTGACTACTTTGCTGGAATCCGAAGTCTCATTGATTGAAGCCGTCGAATCGCTGGCGGAATCCTCCCATCCCCCGGTGCTGATCCAAGCCTTCGCCGACATGGCCGCCAAGCTACGACAAGGCGAGAACTTTTCCAGCGCCCTGCGCGCCGCCCCGCTGGGTCTGCCCTGGTATCTCACACAACTGGTGGAAGCCGGTGAACTAACTGGCAAACTGGCACAAGCCCTGCGCGATGGCGTCGCCCAAATGGAATATGAAGCCCGGGTGCGTGATGAAATGCGCAATGCCATGATTTATCCAGTGATTCTGGTGTTATCCGGGATCGCCGCCGTGCTGCTCATTTTCATTGTCGTCGTGCCACGCTTTGCCAATATTCTCAAAAACCGCCACGCTGAAGACATCCCCTGGCTCGCTAAAGCCGTGATCAACAGCGGCATGTTTCTAAACGAACACCTGGTGTTATTGGCTAGCGCTGCGCTCGGCGCGGTCTTTTTTGCTGTCTACTTCTTACGCCAACCCCACTGGCGCGCCCGTCTTCAAGACGGACTCAGCCGCCTGCCGCTGCTCGGCATCTGGATCATGGAAGCCGAAACCGGACGCTGGGCCGCCATGCTCGGCACCTTGCTGGAAAACCGCGTCGCCTTGCTACACGCCCTAGAACTGGCCCGCCAAGGCGTACAACTCCCCAGCCTACGCGCCCGCCTCGATCAAGTCAGCAAAGCCGTGCGCAGCGGCATCCACCTCTCGCAAGCCCTGCACGACAACGACGCAATCACCCCCACCGGACACAACCTAGTACGCGCTGGTGAACGCGCCGGTGAATTGCCCCGCCTGTTGAAATCCCTGGCTCGCCTCTACGAAGAAAGCGGTCGCGTGCGCATGAAACGCCTGCTGCTATTAATTGAACCAGCCGCGATTTTAATCATCGGTGGGGTAATCGGCGTGATTATCACCGGGGTTATTCTCGCCATTACCAGCGTGAATACCCTCACTTTATAACAGGCGCGATTCTATCCCCTGGAGTGCCAAACCGTAGTTTGGCACTGACATTCTGGCAGCCGAGTAGGGTGTGCGCCGCGTCTTTTTGCGGCGCACACGCGATTTGATGACCGTTCCGCGTGCGCGGCGAAAAGATGCCGCGCACCCTACTTGACTTGACTTGGCTATCGGGAATTTTCGCATGTGTTGCACAAACAGCGGTCATCTTGAATACACGATACGGGAATTGGGAACGCTGCCCACAACGCCCAAGCTGTGGCAAAATTTCATACAGGTTAAGCGCGGCAGGTTTGGAAGCCCATGTAGCCGTCAGTGTTGGGCTTGAAGACATGAAAGGCGTGGCGTAAAGTAAGAACCGACAAACAGGAAAAAACCATGCAAACCGTTACCATCTCCCCTAAATTCCAGGTCATCATCCCGGCAGACATCCGCCGTAACCTGAATTTACAGGTCGGTCAAAAAGTGCAGATTGTCCAATGCGGCGAACGCATCGAACTGCTGCCGGTCAACCCTATCAAAACCATGCGCGGCTTCCTGCGCGGCATCGACACGGACGTGCCACGTGAGGCGGATCGCCTATGAACGTGGTGGATTCCTCCGCTTGGCTGGAATACTTCGCCGACGGGCCAAATGCAGATTTTTTCAGCAGTGCCATCGAAAACACAGAAGACCTGATTATTCCAGTCATCACGCTCTACGAAGTGTTCAAACGGGTTTTACAGCAACGCGGTGAAAATGCCGCCATGCAGGCCGTGGCTTTAATGCAGCAAGGACAAGTGGTGGAACTCAACGCCGCGTTGGCCTTGAGTGCGGCGCAGTTGTCTCATCAACTCAAGTTGCCGATGGCAGACAGCCTCATTTTAGCCACCGCACACCGCTACGGTGCAACCGTGTGGACACAAGACGCTGATTTTGAAGGCATAGAAGGTGTGCAGTATTTTGGAAAATAACCAAAAAACTTGAGTACACGGCACGGGAATTTGGGAACACTACCCAACATGCTCAAGCTGTAGCAGAATTTCATACAGGCTTGCGAGCGTGGAATTGATGCGCTTCGCAAAAAGACGTTCAGCACATCCTGCGCGGGCTACCGGACTACCGGATTTCGCAAAAAAAAACGCTCAGCCCAACCTACCGTGCTTTTGCGGTGTTTCACTGGGATGTTGGGCTGCAATACTGCGGTCTAATTGGAGTTAGCTCTTTAATAATTTTGGAGAAGTCATTGAAAACTGAATTTCTAATTTTAGTTCCAAGTGATGAGTCTTTTTGTAATAGCAAGAAGGCATTTGTTGATTTTCTTAAGGTTGAAACATTACTTTCTGTGTCTAATCAAAAAATTTCTTATAGAAGAACAACAAAGGGAAGAGAGATTGTATCTGCAAAATTTCGTGTCGAAACAAACATGGTTCAGTCTAAAAAAGAAAGATATTTTCACCTTGTTCTGGAATGTCAGGATGACTCTCTAGTTGATGAATTTTCGGAGTTATGTGAAAAAATAAAATCTATTTCTGGTCGGATACATCCTGGTGCAACTGCAATTAATACTATTTGGGATGATATTGGACGAATATATGCAGAAAAATCTTATCCTCTTATAAATGAAGTAGAGAACTTAATGCGCAAATTAATTGCGAAGTTTATGCTCATAAATGTTGGTATGACCTGGTCTAAAGATGCAATTAACCCAGAGTTATTCAAAAAAATAGAGGATTTTAATGAAGAAGAAATATACTTAAACGATCTTTATAAACTTGATTTCATTCACCTTGAACAAGTTTTATTTGAAAAAAAGCGAGATATTAGCCTTGATGAATTAGACAGATTACTTCAAAAAACTAATTTTGATGCAGAAGACAAAGAAAAAATATTAAAATATGTACCAAGATCAAACTGGGAAAAGTATTTTTCAAGTTTAATAGATGAAAAAGATAGTAGCTTTAAAGAAAAATGGAAAATAATTTATAAGCTTAGAAATAAAGTAGCTCACAATAGAAATATTACAAAATCGGAGTTTAATCAAATAAAAGGTTTATCATTAAAAATAAAAGATATTATAAATAATGCTATAGAGAAACTTGGTGAAATAGACCTCAACGAAGAAGATCGAGAATTAATTATATATTCTTATAACTCGGAGTCTCCTGCCGCTATTGGTTTTTTATCTGAAAAAGCCGTTGCTGAGTATTATACTAAATTGGGGTTTGAGGTAATAACAGGAGGGCTAGCTCAGAGATATTTTGACTTTTTAGCATTAAAAGATTCCGAAAAAGTTGCAGTTGAAATAAAAAATGTTCATCCACGTCGTTTTATGCATATGATTAGAATGGTATTTGAGCGTCAGATACAGCCTGCTTTGCACACATCAGAGATTGACTCTACTACAAAAATACATCTTATCTGTGTTTTACGTGATGAAGACAGTGATTATCCTACAAGTAAATTGTACTCAGATGCCAGTAGAATATCTGAACAATTTGGAGAGAAACTGGAGATTTTCTTTGGAATGCTTAATGAAGAAAATGAGTTCACAATTATTGATCGATAATAGGCATGTTGCGACTTTATAAACTAGCGAGGTAGGTTGGGTTGAGCGTCTTTTTCCCTCGTTCCCATCGTCCCGATGGGAATGCGTACTGCGTCGCTCCAGCGGCGCAACGGCACGATAGTGCCGTCGGGTAGTAGTGCGAACTCCGTACTGTTACCCAACGCCGCTATCACGGCGTGTGACCGCAGGAGCGGTCACGGTACGCATTCCCACGCAAGGCGCGTGGGAACGAGAAAAAACATCTTTCTTTCGTGTGTTTCGTGGACAGCCTGATGTTACAGCTTATGCAAAATTGAATGACCGCCCGTCGCTTTTTTCGCCAAGCCGCGCTGAAAAGCCACGCCGCGCCAGAGGGAGACGCGCTGTTGCGTCTCCCTCTGGCGTGGTTTTCCCGCCGCCAATCCTCCCCCAAAACGGCTTTCCTCAACCCGGCCCGCCGGGTGCGTACGCCCACCTTGCTGCAAATGGAATCCGCCGAATGCGGCGCGGTGTCCCTGGCTATCGTGTTCGCTTATCATGGCCTGCATATCCCGCTGGAAACCTTGCGCAATGAATGCGGCATCAGCCGCGACGGTAGCAAAGCCAGCCATTTGGTGCGGGTAGCCCGGGGTTACGGTTTTCGCGCCAAAGGCTATACCCGCGAACCCGCGCAATTGGCGCAGATGCGCTTGCCGCTGATAGTGTTTTGGCGCTTTACTCATTTCCTGGTGGTGGAAGGATTTAGTAAAAATACCGTGTATTTGAACGACCCTGCCAGCGGACGGCGCACGGTCACTGCAGAAGAATTCGACGCTGATTTTACCGGCGTGGTACTGGAATTCATCCCAGGGCCGGAATTTGCGCCTAGCGGTCAACCCGTGCGCTTGTTCGCGCTCCTGGGCGAGCGTTTGCGCGGCGCGTGGATGGGCGTATGGGGCTTGCTCTTGATCGGCGTGGCGCTGATCCCGCTCAATCTGGCGCTGCCGGTTTTGACCCAAATCTTTATTGATTCTTACTGGGTGGCGCGGGAAACCACCTGGTTGCTGCCCTTGCTGACGGGCATGGCGCTGACCGCTGTGTTTCGGGCGCTGATCAACGCGCTGCAAGGACGGCTGCTGAATCGTCTGTATCGCCGCCTCAATGTCGCCGGGGCCGGGCGTTTCTTGTGGCATCTGCTGCGCCTGCCAGTGCTGTTTTACAGCCAACGCTCCGCCGGGGAAGTGTCGCAACGGCTGGCTATCAATCAGCGCGTGGCGGCGTTGTTGGCGGGCGAGGTAGCGGAAAGCATCCTGGCGGTGCTGATGGCGCTGTGCTACCTGCTGGGTATCGCCCTGTTTGATGTCCGGCTGGCCGCGCTGACTCTGGCGGTGGCGGCGGCGAATGGCTTGATTTTGCGCGCCCTGTCACAGCACCGCGCCGCGCTCAGCCAACAGGCCGAATGGACGCATGGGCAATGGATGGGCACGGCTATGAACGGTCTGCGTTCTATCGAATCGCTCAAAGCTGCGGGCAATGAAAGCGAGTTTTTCACGCGCTGGGCTGGATGGCACACCCAATTACTCAACCGTCAACACCGCCTGATGTCCGCTACCCTATGGCTGGGCGTGTTGCCGACTTTGCTCAACAGCCTCAACAGCATCGCCCTGTTGGTGCTGGGCGGACTCGGCGTGATGGCAGGTACGCTCAGCCTGGGGGCGCTGGTGGCGGTGCAGAGTTTGGCGATGAGTTTTAGCCAGTCGATCCATCGCTTGCTCGACCTCGGCGGGAAACTGCAACTGGTCGCCGGAGATATGCAGCGCCTGGACGATGTGCTGAAACAACCGCAAGACCCTGTATTTCTAGCCGCGCCAGTCTGGTAGGGTGGGCAAAACGTCTTTTTGTTTTGCACACCATTTTTCTCTCGTTCCCACGCTCCCAGCGTGGGAATGCGTACCGCGTCGCTCCAGCGGCGCGGCATTTCATGGACAAATAAAAAATGCTTGCCATTTCAAAGCAACAATTAAAACAAGAAATAGACCAACTTGACCCCCGCTATTTAGAGTTGGTATACAAAGTTTTGCGCCAGTTTCCTCATCAGGAGACAAATAAAGCCCCCTTATCTCTGCGTGGCAGTGTATTAAGTTATCTTGAACCTACTCAGCCGGTTGCGCTAGATGATTGGAATGTGCTCCAGTGATTTTATTAGACACGCATATTTGGGTACGTTGGGTAAATGGAGATTTGCCTGAATAACAGGTAAAACATATCGCTACACATCAAGAAAATGGCTTGGGCGTGAGCTTAATCTCTTGTTGGGAAGTTGCAAAGCTTGTCGAGTATCAACGCCTGAAGTTACGTTATGCTGTACACGATTGGTTACAATCCGCATTGGCATATCCTGGCGTTTTTCTTTTAGAATTAAGCCTTCCTGTGATTGTAGAATCAACCCAATTACCCTAACCTTTTCATCGTGATCCGGCTGATCAGTTAATTGTTGCAACGGCCAGAATCCACAATATTGCTTTATTGACCCTAGATGAAAAAATTTTGGCTTACCCGCATGTTAGAATTTTGTAGCTCGCGTAGGTTGGGCTGAGCGTCTTTTTGCGAAGCCCAACATGCAATGCTATGATTGTTGATATTCCTTACGTCAGCCCAATCTACCGTTGCAACTACGGCAGAGGTGAAATATGAAAGCGTTTTCTCGTGCCGCACCACCAGGGGCGGCATGAAGTTGCGACGCACCAGCGTCGCGTAACAGGACGCTGGTGCGTCCTAACTGCGTCCTGCCTCTAGTGAGGTGGGACGAGGGAGGATTTTTTGACGCAATGCGAAATGGTGGGCAACGAAAAGAGGTTGTCCACCCTACAACACTGTTGGGAGAAAACCACATGCAAGCAAAACTCAGCAACTTACAACAGGAATTATTAAAAGTTTACGCCCACAATGTCACGGAACAACAACTGCGCGACGTAAAAGATATGTTAGCGCAATACTTTGCCAAACTGGCGATTCTGGAAGCGGATAAGGTGTGGGAAAGCAAACAATTGACGCAGGAAACGATGGATAAATGGCTGCATGAATAAGCCGAAAATCGTCTTGGATACCAATGTGCTGTTGGTATCAATTTCATCGAAATCCCAATATCACTGGATATTTCAGACTTTACTGAGCGGACGATATGATCTGTTTGTCAGCAATGACATTCTCACCGAGTACGAAGAAATCATCGGCTTGAAATATAATTCAGTCGTTGCTGAGCACACGATAAAAACCTTATTGCTGTTGCCAAACGTATACATGACAACCGTGTATTATCACTGGCAGTTAATCGGACAAGACCCTGATGACAATAAGTTCGCAGACTGCGCTATAACTGCAAATACCGACTATTTAGTGACTCAAGACAAGCACTTTAATGTCTTAAAGCAATTGTCGTTTCCTGAAGTGAATGTGATTTCCGTGCAAGAACTCAAAATGCGTATTGAGCCCGGTAGCCAGCGTAGCCCGTAAGCCGTAGAGTGCGTCCCACGCGCCATTTTTTTTCTCGTTCCCACGCTCCCAGCGTGGGAATGTGTACCGCGTCGCTCCAGCGGCGCGTAGTAGTAGCAGGGTGGGCAACATCTTTTCGTTGCCCACCATTTCGTGCTAATTCCCCGTATCCCCGCTGCTTTGGATTTACCTGCGTTGGCCCCATCGTGTGGACAGTCTGTCCGCCATCTCTGAAGGGCCAATCCCAGCCATGTTACCTCCTGTTGCTATTCCTTTGAATGCTGAACAAATGGAAGTGCGTCTTGACCACTTTCTGGATTCGGTGTTGTCTTCGCGCCGCACTGCGGGCGGGGTTGCGCAAAAGTTGGCGCACTGTAGCCGTGATCAGCAAGAGTATGTGTTGCGCTGGGTGGATGTGATGGCGCGCAGTAATGGCGAGATTGCCTATCAGTTTGCGAATCAGGCCGCTCAGGCGTTGGCCTTGATGGATGAAGACAGCATTGAGGCTTGGATTATTCAGGCGATGGATGTGTATGACCGCACTGGTTTGCACGCGGCGATTCGGGTGATTGATCAAGTCGATGCCTATGCCGCGCAGCGTGTGCGCCGCAGTCGGGGTTTGCCGTTGGACGCGGTGTTGGGGGTGTTGGAAACCTTTATCGCGGGTTTGAGCGGGCGACGTTTGCGGCTGGCGGCGGATGCGCAGACTTTTACCGACACCGAGACTTTGTTTTTGCCTGAATTAATCGGTCATGCGTCGCAGCGCGAGGCTAATTTTTTGCTGTATAAGGCGATGGCGGTGCATTTGTGGGCGCAGACCCGTTTTGGTACTTGGCGTTTGAATGTGCGCGAAAACTTGGCGGTTTATCCAGACCCGGCGCGGGCGTGTGAGTTGTTTCATAGTTTGGAGCGTTTGCGGTTAGATGCCTGTGTGGCGCGTGAGTTACCGGGTTTGCATCGGGCATTGGGTGGCTTGTTGCGCGAGTTGGGCGAGTCGGCGATAGCGCCGGGTTGGGCGGACTGGGCGCGGATTTTGGGCTGTTCCGGGGCGACGGTGACTGACACTTATGCGCTGTTGCCCAGCGTGTATGCCAGCGGTATTGCGCCTGCGGCCTGTTGTTATCAGGGGGTGTTGTTGCCTGCGCTGGTGGAAAGTGCACTGGCGCGGCGTTTGGCGCACGAACGCGATTTGTTCCGTTTGGGGCTGGTGCAACTGGCGCAAGAGTCTGACCGCCAGCCGTTAGAGGCCGCTGATCAAGACCCGTTGCCGCGTTTTCGCTTAGCGCAAACGCCGGATGAAAATCCGCTGGAACCGGCTGATTTTCAGTTGTATTTGGATGGTGTGCCGGTCGTGCCGCCGGATACGTTGCGTGGCTTGATGGATTCGATTATTCAGGATTTGGGGCAAATTCCTGAGGAATATTTGGTGCCAGCGGGGGCGGGGGGTTATCAAATACAACATCCCGGTCAGCGGGAAGCCGATTCAGAACTGGCCCGCGTGGTGGCTGCGGGTGCGTTGTTGTATAACGAATGGGATTGTGATCGCCAGCATTACCGCAAAAACTGGTGCGTGCTGCGTGAACAGAGCGTGATACTTGGCAGCGAAAGCTTTGTTTACCAGACGTTGCATAAATATCGGGGCCAGCTTGGGCAATTGCGCCGTTTGTTTGAGGCGTTGCGCGGTGAGCAAAAATGGCTGCACGCGCAAGCGGTGGGCGAAGACATTGATCTGGATGCTTGTGTGCGTGCCTATGCGGATGCGCGTCACGGCTTGGAGATGACTGGGCGGCTGTACACCCGTTTGGATCGCCACGAGCGCAATATCGCAGTGATGTTCATGGTGGATATGAGCGGTTCCACCAAGGGCTGGATTAATGAGGCGGAGCGCGAAAGTCTGGTGTTATTGTGCGAAGCTTTGGAAAGTCTGGGCGACCGTTATGCGATTTATGGTTTTTCTGGGATGACTCGGTTGCGTTGCGAGATTTACCACATCAAGCGCTTTGACGAGGCCTATACCAGCACCGTGCGGCAACGCATCAGTGGCATTACTCCGCAGGATTACACCCGGATGGGCACCGCGATTCGTCATCTGAGCGGCTTGCTCAACGCGGTTGAGGCGCGCACTAAGTTGTTAATCACGCTGTCAGACGGGCGTCCCGATGATTATGGCGATAATTACCGGGGACGCTATGGGATTGAAGACACCCGTCAAGCTTTGCTCGAAGCCAAGCGCCACGGTATTCACAGTTTTTGTATCACCCTCGACACCGAGGCACGCGATTATCTCAGCCATATGTACGGTCAGGTGAATTATGTGGTGATCGATGAGGTGCGCAAGCTGCCGCTGAAAGTCGCGGATATTTACCGCCGTTTAACCACTTAGGCTGTACTTGGGGAGTTATTTTTCCTATTATCAGGGGACGGATGATGGGCGTATGGTACAAAGTCCGTATTGTCTGTAATTCCCTACACTTCATAAGGAGTTTACGCATGATAATTTCCAAGAAATTCTTGGCCCTACTCGGTGCCTGTGCGATGCTGGCCTTTACCAGTCAGGCAGTGATGGCTGCCAAGCTAAGTTGTTATTCTGATCGGGGCGGTAAGAGCGAAATTGCCGCCGCAAAACACAGTGTCCATAATTGCTGCAAGGCTGGCAAGGGTGGCGGCAAGTCTTGGTCTTGTGATGTTGACATCACCTATCAGAAGAAAACGATCAAGGCAAATAAAGTGGTGAAGTGCGACAATATCAAGGCAGGGCCAGAATGCTCTGGTGGTGGCGGCTAGGGTTTCCTATTTTGCCGCTCCGCACAAGCCTTGACAGCCACCGCGTGGTACGATAGAAATCCTGCCCAAGACCTTCCAGGTCTCCAAAGACCTGGAAGGTTTTTGCGACTAAAAGCCCTCTGCCTGAGTGGCGTGACAGTGTTTCTCGCCCTTACCCCTCCCTCATCAGTCACCCAAGGAATAATCTAAACATGGATACACCGCTGATACTCGCCCTGTGCGTATTTTTTGGTATTTTCCTGATGTTTTTCTTTCTCAGCTTGTTGTCCGATTTATTGATTATTGGCATTGCTGTGGGTTGTGCGGCAGCGGCGTACTTTATCCCGGATTGGTATCCAATGCTGTATGAGGCGCTGCAAGGCAGTCCGCTGCTGACTTATCTTGGCTTGGGTGCGCCGGATACGCTGAGTGCCAGCAACCGTTATGTGCTGTCTGCCCTGTTGACCCTGTTGGGCGCACTGTTTTGCATCCCAGCTTTGCCCTTTTCGGCCACCTATCGGCAACTGTTGGGGGCCAATAAAATCGGTCGCCAAGACGAAAGCTATATCAAAAGCCTGGTGCGTAGCGAATTGGAAGCGATGTTGCGCAAACGCATGCCCGAAGAAAAAAGCCGCGTAGAGAAACCCAAAGCCACCCGGATTCAGCCAGCGGTGATCAATCCCGAACCCCGTCAAGAGCCAACCCTGCGTACTGAGCCTAGTTTTGCGCTGGAGTCAGAAACCTTGCCGCCGCTGCCGATGGACAGCCGGGGTTAAAACGAAACCTGACAGGTCTTCAAGACCTGTCAGGTTTCCTGGTTGCCCAGGTAACGGCGGCTGAAGCGATACACCGCCACGGTGAGCAGTCCTTCGCCGATGCCAATCAGCAGATGGGGAATCAACAGCGCGGGCAAGGTCACCTGGAGACCGAAGGGAAAAAACAACGAATTTCCCGCCTGATCATGCGCCAACCAAGGTTGTAAACCCAAAGCCACCGCCACCAGCAAAGCGGCAAGCGTGATCGACAACCAGCCCGCCATAAACAGCGCCACACCCTCGTTAAAACGGCGCAACAGCTTGAATACCAGCACCGCCGCTGTACCGCCGACCAAACCCATCGCCAAGGCATTGACCGGCAAAGCGGTGACGCCGCCATCACCAAACAGCACCGCCTGTAGAAACAGCACCACCGAAAAAGCGATAAAGCCGTTCCAAACCCCAAACAGCAGCGCCAACACCGCGACCCCGGTGGCGTGTGCGGTGGTGCCGCCGGGCAGCGGCACGGCGACCATGCTCAGCACGAAACACACCGCTGTCAGCACCGACAGCAAGGGCAGGGCTTCCTGAGCCAGAGATTCCTTGCTACGGCGCAGACCGTAAGCCCAGCTTGCCACCGCGATGCCATACAGCGGCAGATAAGTTTGTGGCGAGAGAAAACCGTCGGGAATGTGCATCAGAACAACGCCGAAAAGGTCAGAATCAGCCGATAACGCTCTTTGCCTTCGGCTCCTTGTTGTAACGCTTCTTCGTTAAGCCCGGTCCACACCGGTACTTTCACGCCCAAGCCCAGGCTCAGTTGGTCATAATACAGGCGCAGTCCCGGCACGGCATACAGGATGTCGCCGCCAGTGGCCAGTTCTCCTAGGCCGTTACTGCGATCTCGGCCTAGCTGTAAATAATTGGCTTCCAAGATACCGTCCAGCCGCAGTTTGCGGTCGCCTTTTTCCCACAAACGCCAGTTGAATGCGGTGTTGACACGCCATTCTTGGCCAAACTGAGTGCGGTTGCCGTCGTCATAGCCATACTCTTGAAAGTGCAAATAAGAAGTGTCAAACGTCAGCGTGCTGCGTGCGTTGATTTGCTTGGTGGCGGTCAGTCCAAGACTGTAAGCCGGTTTGCCGAAACCCAGCGCCATGCCCGGATCGATGTCGCCGTCGGCATTGCGCCGATTGGCATCGCCAGTGGGCAAGGTGAGTCCGCCATAGACCGTGAAATGCCAGTCTTCTAAATCGTCGAGGCTTTCTTGTGCAGGCACCAGTTGAAAGCCGTCAGCGTCGTGCTTAAACCCCAGCACACCCATCAGCGATAAATCAGCGACTCCCGAGGCATCATAGCGGTCGTTTTCTAAACTTTTGGCGTTATAGGGCGCGAATACATAGGCCGACAAATAAGAACGCAGGCCGTAACCCAGGCCCGCCATCCAAAAAGCGCTGTGATCGCCTTCATCGTCGTTGGAGGCCGGGGTATAGGTCTTAAAAGCCGCATAATCCAGTTTGAGATAACCCAACACGCTGCCCTTGGGCAGGGTTGCTGAACTGGAACTCTCGATGGGTGCCCCCGGCCCTTCTAAACCAGCGGCACCCAATGACGCAACGCCGTGATGGGCCAGCGTGGGGGCAGCATAGCTGAGTACCCAGCCTGCACACAGCGCGCAGAGGCTCATGTTCTTCATATTCTTCATAAACTTCTCCTGCTAAATAGGCACCTTTGGTGTTGTGGGAGTACCTTGTGTTGTGGGAGCGCCTTGCAGGCGCGATGGGGAGGCACTGGAAATCGCGGTTACAAATGCTTCGGCTGCGCTCAGCACTAGCCGCTCCCACAAGCTGAGAATCGCGGCTGCTAGCCGCTCCCACAAAACCCACAAGCTTCTTCCACAAGCCCACAGGTTTAACAAAGGATCACTGGGCGGGTTTAGCGTCGGCTTTAGGTTCCACGGCTTTCGGCGCGACTGACAACAATTCCACGTCAAAAATCAACACCTGGTTGGGGCCGATTTTGCCGCCTGCGCCCGCTTGACCATAGCCCAGAGCGGCAGGCACGAAAATCTGCCATTTTGCGCCGGTTTTCATCAGTTGCAGCACTTCCTGCCAGCCTTTGATCACGCCTTTCACTTGAAAGGTGGCCGGTTCGCCTCGGCTGTAGGAACTGTCAAACTCGGTGCCATCGATCAAAGTGCCGCGATAATGCGCCACCACGCTGTCTTCAGCGGTGGGCGTGACTCCAGTGCCAGCGGTGATCTCTTTATACTGTAAGCCGCTGGGCAGGGTAGTTACGCCGGGCTTTTTGGCATTTTCTGCCAGAAAACTTTCACCCGCTTTGAGATTTTTCTCAGCATCAGCCGCCTGTTGTTGGCTTTGCGCCATAAACCGGGCTTTTTTATATTCCAGCAAGGTTTTGCTGATTTCTTGTTCGTTCATGAGACCCGCCGCACCGCCCATCGCGTCTTCCAGGCCGCGCTTGAACAAATCCAGATTCAAGTCCATTTTCTCATGGGCTAGGCTTTTGCCCACATTATGGCCGACGCTGTAGCTCAGTTTGTCTTTGTCGCTGGTTGGGGGTGCGGTCGCTTCTGCGGCCTGCACGGTTAAGCTGAAAACACTGCACAGCGCCAAGCTCAAGGCACTCATTGGGAACATCATACGCATTACGCGATCCTCGGGATTAAAACAACGGGTGAAAAGACCGTTGCCGGTCATGGGCAACGGCGGATAAGTCTAAGCGTTGCCAGCATAACAAAAAACCGTAAAAACGCGAGGGGTAGTGCGGTGGGCTGGGTGGTAAAAGATAAGTACCTGAGTACTAGTTTTTTAAAACGACCAAAATAACGCAAAAGCCGCAAACGGCTTAAAAGAACACAAGCGACACAAGTGGCACAAACCGGACACAAACGTTTGCGCCTTTCGTGTCTTTTGTGACTTTTGTGTTGTATTTTTAAGTAGTGAGTTGCCTAATTTTAAGGTTTGACGAAGCACTAGCCTTTGACACACAGCACCTGTTTGAGTGTGTGTACCACGCTCACCAGATCACTTTGTTGCGCCATTACCGTGTCGATGTCTTTGTATGCCCCCGGAATTTCGTCGATGACGCTGCTGTCTTTGCGGCATTCCACGCCTTGGGTTTGCGCTTCCACATCCTCACTGCTGAAGCGGCGCTTGGCTTCGCTGCGGCTCATCCGCCGCCCTGCGCCGTGCGAACAGGAACAAAAGGACTCAGGATTGCCTTTACCGCGCACGATATAGGAGCGGGTGCCCATGCTGCCGGGGATGATGCCCAGTTCACCATCGCGAGCGCTGATCGCCCCTTTGCGGGTAAGATACACCGCTTGCCCGAAATGGGTTTCGAGGGACACGTAGTTATGGTGGCAATTGATCGCCTCACTGGTGACTTCAAAAGCGGGTAATTTGCTTTGTAACGCGCTCAAGATCAAGCGCATCATCTCGCGGCGATTTTCCAGCGCATAGTCCTGTGCCCAGTGTACCGCTGTCACGTAGTCATCAAAAAACTGTGCCCCTTCGCGAAAGTAAGCGAGGTCACGGTCGGGTAGATTGATCTGCTGGCGGGCCATGTCTTTGCGGGCTAACTCGATGAAATAGCGGCCTATGACGTTGCCAACACCTCGGCTACCCGAATGCAGCATCACCCACACTTGCTGGTTCTCATCCAAACACAGTTCGATAAAGTGATTGCCGCCGCCTAAGCTGCCGAGTTGGCAGGCCCAGGTTTCCAGAGGCCGTTTTTGCATCTTGCTGATGCCCGGATGTTTTTCAAACAAATTGAGCAACGGTTTATCCAGCGCTGCCAAGGTCGAGCGCTTGACGCTGGGCGCGTCGTGTTCGGCAAAGCCCACCGGCACCATTTTTTCAATTTGCTGGCGCAAAGGCCGCAGGTTGTCGGGTAACTGACTGGCGGTCAGCGACAAACGCAGCGCGTTCATGCCGCAGCCGATGTCTACTCCCACCGTTGCAGGAATAATCGCCTGGCGCGTCGGGATCACCGAACCGACGGTGGCTCCGATGCCAGTGTGTACATCCGGCATCGCCGCGACATGGCTGTGGATAAACGGCAGTTTGGACAGATTAATGAGTTGTTGCAGTGCGCTGCTTTCGATGTGATCGGTGTAAATCTTCACCGGCACTTGGCCCTGATTAATCACTTGTTGTATCGGCATGATTGTTTCCGTGGGTGGTGAAAGCGGGCACCGACGCCCTGCCTGAGACTTGAGCGCCCGCTTATCCGGGCTGCCCGTCTGCTCTGGGTCGCAGTAGCATCGGTAAATAGTGACTGGCCCAGCCGCCAACAACTAAGCTGCCCAGCAAGGCCGCCGCCAGATTAAATCCAGTGGCCGCACCAGCCACCGGTAATTCTGCCAGAATCCGTAGCACTGCGGTCAAACCAATGCCCCAAAAGCTATACCAAGTCAAGCGATTGGCGAATAGCATCCGTCCAGAATGCCCTAAGCTTACCCGCGACGCCATCCCCACCACCAGTGACAGCATAAAGCCCAGGGTCAGCGCATGTAACGGTGCCTTAGCCAGCCACAACTGGCCACCGGTGAGCAGCCACACACTTTGCAGATTAAACAACAACAGCGCCACCCCCAGCCAGGCAAAGGCCACATGCAACACGGCCAGCAACTGATTGCTGAAACTGCGCCGCAACCCCCAGCGATAACTGAGATAAAACACCAGTAACATCAGTGGTATATCCACCAATGGCCGCCACGCCCAAAGCATCTGCGCCGATAACAGCGCGTGTCCAGCGGCACAAACAAACACCACGGGCAGCATCCAAAACGGACGATAAATCACATAGTTGGGCAAAATGGCACTGCTGAAATAAGGAATCATGCGGTGACACACCCCCACCAACAGCGGCAGCAAATACACCCACAGCCCCACTTGGATTGCATAATGCAGCCACAGCCACTGTTGGCTCAACAAGGCGCTCAGATACCACAGTATGCCGATCCAGCCCGCCAGCAGACTCAGATTAAACAGGCGTTCATAGCGCGTGTCGGCGACCGTGCTGTGCCAATACACGCGAAACAAGGCATACAACCCCCAGGCATAGCCCAGCAAATACAGTCCCAAGCCCGTCACCAGCCAAGCTTGGCCCTGCCATAAGCCCACATCAAACAGCCCCATGCCACCAGCCATCAACCCAAAAATCGGGATATAGCGCGGTGCAGGCACCGCCTCGGTGTTCATCCAGCGCGGATAAGTGGTGAGTAAAAAGCCAAAAATAAAAAACGGAAACACCCCGTACACCATCATAAAAGCGTGCAGCCAAGCGCTGGCTAAGCCAGCCTCACTGGCCGGCCACCAGCCGCCGCTGTAGCGCCCCAGTAACTCGCTCAGCCACCATAACAGGCTGATTAACAGTTGCACAAAACCCGCGCTGAACAGCATCCGGTGCGGGGCTGCCGTGAAAATTTGCCAACGGTTGCGCTGATCGGGCCGACGGTTAGCGGCGACTTCATCTAGGGAAATAAACTGGCTCAAGGGGATGCTCCGGCTCACAAAACGGACGGTCGCAGCGCTAAGCTGTACTCGTCATCATGCAGGCGATTGATAGGACTGAGGACTTAGGAAGGCACTATTGTCAAACACCAGGCCAAATTCGCCTTGATGTGTATCAATTGGTGTTGGCAAGCGGGCGTATGAACCAGTAACCACGCCGGGCAGAAAAAACCGGCAGGCCATGAGGGCCTGCCGTGACGGGCATTGAACGATTTTGGGTCAGCTACTTATTTATTGGCACTGAATTCAGGATAAGCTTCCAGACCGCATTCGGATAAATCCAGCCCGTATTCCTCGTCTTCACGGCTGACCCGAATCCCTATCGTGTACTTCAACGCGGCCCACACCACAAAACTAGTGCCAAACACCCAGGCAAAAATCACGCTGATGCCGATGAATTGGTGAGAGAAACTGGCGGCTGGGTTCGACAAAGGCACGGCCAACAAGCCCCACACGCCCGACACCCCATGCACCGAAATCGCCCCGACCGGATCATCGATCAGCATCTTATCCAACACCAAAATAGCAAACACCACCAACACCCCAGCCACCGAACCGATCATCACCGCCATCCACATGGGCGGAGTATCCGGTGCCGCCGTGATCGCCACTAAACCTGCCAGCGCACCGTTCAGCACCATGGTTAAATCCGCTTTACCAAACAACACCCGTGACACGATCAACGCCGCCAATAAACCCGCCGCCGCCGACATATTGGTATTGACCAACACCAGGGCCACGGTGTTAGCCGCGTTCACACTCGACACGCTCAGTTGCGAACCGCCATTAAAACCAAACCAGCCCAACCACAGGATCAAGGTGCCCAGCGTCGCCAAGGGCAAGTTGGCACCGGGTAAGGGATTGATATGACCACTTTTACTGTATTTGCTGCTACGCGCCCCTAACAACAACACCGCCGCCAAAGCCGCACTTGCTCCGGTTAAATGCACCATCCCAGAACCAGCAAAATCCACGAAGCCCAGGGTTTTCAAAAAGCCACCGCCCCAATGCCAAAAACCTTGCACGGGATAAATAAAACCGGTCATCACCAGGGCAAAAATCAAAAAGGCCCACAGCTTCATGCGCTCAGCCACCGCCCCGGAAATAATCGACATAGAAGTGGCGACAAACACCACTTGAAAGAAGAAATCAGCCATTTTCGAGAAAGTAGGCCCGCCCTCGCGAGCCAAATCAGCCGCCGTGTGTTCGCTGCCGACCATCAAGCCAAAACTTGGCCACCATCCCCCAGCGGGACTGGCATACATGATGTGATAACCGACCAACATATACATAATGCAGGCAACGGCATACAAGGTGACATTTTTAGTCAGAATTTCCGTGGTATTTTTGGCGCGCACCAAGCCCGCCTCCAACATACTGAAACCCGCAGCCATCCACATAACCAAAGCACCCGACATCAGAATATAAAAAGTATCGAGCGCGTAACGCAATTCACTCAAAGCGTGTGTGACAGTAGCATCCATAATTCAGTTCCCAAGCAAGATTGAATTTCGGTGTAAGAAACCTCAACGGGCTTTTGCTCAAAAAATGTGCCACTGAACTTTATTAAATAAAAACAGCGGGCTACTTTTCTACACCCAAGCTTTATGTGGTTTTTTAGGGCAAAAAATTCGGCATGGTGCAAGCCTATGCACAACGAGAGTGCATAGGGTGAAAGGGGGCGGGTTTTGCTGCTTGCTAAGCCTTTGACCGGCTCAGGATTAGTTTTAGCGCGAACCGGGAAACCAGAGAAAATCCAGGGTCTGGATGATGCGTTCTGAGACAATGACGGTTAGTATACCAAGCCAGATTGGCTCGCCCCGAGCCATTTGCCACTATGCTTGAACAAATCGTGGGCGAAAGTGTGGTATTACTGTTGGTACACTGGAGAAAAAAGGCACAGAGAATAAGGCGCAGGGAATGAGGTAAAATGCACCGCTGGCCTGGTTTCCTGTCTGCGTCGGTATAAGCTAAAGTCTTTTGCGCATATCCGTGAGGTGTATATAGCCATATTATACCATACATATGTTATAATAAAAAACCTGATTCTCAACAAAGCAACCCAACAGGAGTAATGTATGACAGCGCAAGATAATTTGCTATTTCTTATAGAAACA
>Ga0209575_10000353_pt1 | contig 35268 bp, 24 predicted proteins | sample Medcelwee11metaG_FD_187172 | JGI IMG/M metagenome (GOLD analysis project Ga0209575, IMG submission 187172) | Freshwater pond sediment microbial communities from the University of Edinburgh, under environmental carbon perturbations - Medium... | ecosystem: Environmental > Aquatic > Freshwater >...
GTATGGAAAAACATGGGTAAGAAAAAATTTTGCATTTATTAAAATATTCGATGAAGCCACTCAGATATTCAGAGATTGTTTGTCAGGTGAATACTTTAAATTTGATAAAATTAGAAGTTACGTTACATTATAAATGATATAATTTAGCTATATCTTTCTTTCAAAATAATCAGGGTAATATCATCGATCAGCGGTGTACCGTTCATGTGCGTAGCAATGTCGGCTTTGACCACTGCGAGAATCTCTGAAGCGGGGTGTTGCCAATGTGCGCTGACGACTTGGCAGAGACGTTCGACGCTAAGGAGGGCGCTACACTTGTCGCCCACGCGGTCAAGTGTGTCGTTTGCCGTCCTTGAGCCAGATCAGGGCAGTGTGGTGTAACAAGTCGCTATAATGGGGATTTCTAGGAGGGATTGAAATGAATCTAGCCAATCGGATACAGGTACAGCAGTGTATTGACAGTCTTGGCCCTAAAATGGACGAGGTATCGCGTTTGTTTTACCGCGAGTTGTTTCGTCTGGACTGGCGTTTGGAGAACGTCTTTCCTGGCAATGTGGTGTTTCTTAACCGTAAATTCGCCAATTTGTTGGGCACCTTGCGCAACGTCAAACATCTGGAAAAAATCACGGCTTCGTTGGAAAAAATGGGCGAGCGTCATCTGATGCATTACGGGGCGTTGCCTGAGCATTTCGACACCGCCCGCCAAGCGTTGCTGTGGGCGCTGGCGCAGCATTTACGGGCGGGATTTACCCCGGAATTGGAAGCCGCTTGGCACAGCGTGTTTGACGAAGTGGCTGCGTTGATGAAGCAGGCGATGTTGAGGTTGAGCGCCGCCGAGGCCAGTGGGGACAAACCCAGTCGAGTCCAGCCGCGTCGTTACGACGCGACCTTTTATGACCCTGAGCTGCTGCAAGCGATTGGCGGCGCGGCGGTGGTGCGTGAGGTACATCAGCGTTTTTATGAGGTGATGTTTGAACACCCCTGGCTAGGCCAGTTTTTCTATGGTAAATCGCAAGACGCCTTGGTGGATAAGCAGACGAAATTCATGGTCGCCGCATTTGGTGGGCCTAATGAATATCAGGGAGATACCCCGGCTTTTGTCCACATGCATCTGTTTATCACCGCCGAACAAGCCGACTTGCGCGAACGCATTTTGCACCGTGCGATACGCGACCAGGGTTTGAGCGAAGAACTGGCTCGTCGCTGGTTGAGTATTGACCAGGCGTTTCGTAGCGGTATTGTGAAAACCTCGGTGGATGAATGCGTGCTGAAATGCTTCGGTCAGTTACCGGTGATCGCTAAAAAGCCCGCGACTTGGCAGGACGAATAACTGCGGATACGACAGCTTAATCCGGCCTATTCCGGCGACACATAGCCGAGTTTCTCGCGCAAGCTGGCGAGGTTGCGGATAAACGGCTGGTGACGGCGCAAAGACTCGGGTAAGGCCAGCAAGGCGGCTTGTGCGTCGCTACGACTGGCAAAGTCGCCATAGAGCAGACCCCAGCCGGGGCCGTGGCGATACACGTAGAGAAAAGGCAATAGCGGGCGCAACTGTGGCTGATCGAGTAAGGCTGCCAGCACGGCCAGGTTATCGCGTTCGCTTTGCATGAGCTGGATGCTGTGATGACGTGCATCCGCGCTTGCCAACCAAGTTTGCGTCGCCGCTAAGCGCGTTTGCAGCGTGGTAGGGACAGCCACAGGAGCCGGGGGCGACAGTGGCACAGGAACGGCTTTTACGTGATCTAAAGCGGGCGATGGGGTGAGGTCTGTTTTGAACGATGGCGAAGTAGCGGGTAGGCCGTAGAGCAAACCCAAGCCCAATCCGCCTGCGATCAAAAATAAGCCTAGCAACCACAGTGGTGCCGTGGTGGTGGCGGGGTTAAAGCCGCTGTCCTCGGCGGCGCGGCGGATATGGCGGGCGGTGACACGGTGGGTGTTTTCGGTGAAGGCTGCTAACAAGGCTTTGTCGGCCAGAATATTGGTGCGCCGCAAGAATCCCTGCGAATAGCGGGCGATGGCTTGCATCGCCGCTGGCTCAAACACCGGTGGGCCACGATAGCCCACTGCACGTAAGCGAAAATCCAGATAACCACCCAGATCGCGTTTGGACAGTGGGGCTAATTGAAAACTGTGGGTGATGCGTTCTTTGAGTTGACGAATGCGCGGTGTGGCGAGATTGGCATCCAGTTCCGGTTGACCAAATAAAACGATTTGCAGGAGTTTGTGGCGGGTGGTTTCCAGATTGCTGAGTAGACGCACTTCTTCGAGGGTATCCAGCGGCATACTCTGCGCTTCTTCAATCAACAGCACCACTTGACGATTCGCGCCGTGGCGGGCCAACAAGGCTTCGTGTAGCGCTTGCATCACTTGCAAATGATTCGGCGGCGGTTGCTGGTGGGCGATGGGTAACTGCATTTCCAGCGCCAGCGCTTGTAAAATGGTGTCGGGGGTGAGGCGCGGATTGGCTAAGTACAAAATATCCACGCTGTCGGCGAGTTTGTCAGGCAGCATCCGGCACAGCATGGTTTTACCACTGCCGACTTCCCCCACCACTTTGATCATACCCTCGCCGTTGCGGATCGCGTAAATCAGGGCATCCAGCACCAAGCCACGTTCACCGCCGGTGTAAAACAGACGCGGGTCTGGGGTGATTTTAAAGGGCGGGTCGGTCAGGCCAAAATGCGCGTGATACATCAGCCTTCGCCGTTTTTACTCAGCCGCTGCATTTTGCTGTACAGGGTGGTGCGGTTGATCCCCAATACCCGCGCCGCTTGGCTCAGATTACCTTGACTGGTTTTCAAAGCCGCATTGATGTAGCGGCGTTCCCACTCCAACAATATCTCATCCAGGGAAAAGTCCCCCTGATTCAATTGGTTGATGATACCCTCATCGGCATCCAAGTCGCTGGGCACGGTGTCGGCCATATCGGTTTCAAATTCAGCCAACAACTGTTCGCGGCTGATGGTTTGCATCGGATATTTCGCACCCAGCCGAATCACCACGTTGCGCAATTCGCGCACATTGCCAGGAAAACTGTAGCTGAGCCAGCGCGTTTGTGCCTCCGCGCTGAGTTGAAAGCGTATCCCCATGCTGGCATAAAAATCCTGGAAATACTGCAACAGCAGTAGGCGATCTTGACCGCGTTCACTCAGCGGCGGCACTTGCACGGTCAGCACGGTGAGGCGATGGTATAAGTCCCCGCGAAAACGGCCATTACGCACGGCTTCACGTAAATCCCGATTGGTGGAGGCGATGATGCGTGCCGAAGATTGGCGCACCTTGGTTTCGCCAAGCCGGTAATATTCACCATTTTCCAGCACGCGCAATAGCTTGGCTTGCAATTCCAGCGGCATTTCGCCGATTTCATCGAGAATCAAACTGCCCGCGTCGGCTTCTTCAAAAAAGCCTGAGCGTGCCGCACCCGCACCGGTGTATGCCCCCTTGGCATGACCAAACAACTGCGCATCCAACAGTTCCGGGGTGAAGGCGGCGCAGTTAATCGTCATACAAGTCCCGGCACGACGCTGGCTTTCGGTGTGCAAACACTGCGCGACCAATTCCTTGCCCGAACCCGAATCTCCCCTGATCAACACCGGGAACGGCGAATCGGCAAACTGGCGTACCTGTGCGCGCAAAGACTCCATCGCCGGACTCTCGCCGATCAAACCACAGGTTTTTTCGGGTGCCGGTGACTTTGACCGTTCTGCCTCGTAGATCATCACCTGGTGATTAAGTCGGATTCTTAACAAGGGGATGTCGCAAGGTTTGGGGATAAAATCCACGGCTCCCAAGGTCAGCGCATGTTGCACGTTTTGCTGTGAATCCTGACCTGATAACACCAGAATTTTCATGCTGGGATTAAAGTTCAGCAACTCCGTCACCATCGCAAAGCCTTCTTCCGGGCTGTGCGGATTGGGCGGCAATCCCAAATCCACCAGCGCCAACATCGGCGGTGTGGGCAGAGTTTGCAGCAGGCGGCGGGCGGCTTCGCGGGTGGGGGCGATGTCGATTTGAAAACCGTCACGCAGCACAAAAGCCAGAGATTCGCTGATCAGGGGATCATCATCGATCAGCAGTAAGCTCGGTTTAGCCATAATGCAAATCCTAAGTAATGGGCGAGGAGAGAAAACGTCGGGCGGCAACCCTACGCCAAGGCTTTAACAATTTCCAACACGGTATCAGCCCGGTTGAGCGTGTAAAAATGCAAACCCGGTGCGCCACCTTCCAATAAACGGCGGCACAGCCGACTGACCACCTCGATCCCAAAGGCTTGAATCGCCGCGCTGTCATCGCCGAAATCCTGCAATTGCGCCAATAACCAGCGCGGAATTTCTGCCCCGCAGGTTTCAGAAAAGCGGGCTAATTGGGCGTAATTGCTGATCGGCATAATGCCCGGCACGATAGGAATCTCAATGCCTTGTTGTTGGCATTTATCCACAAAATGAAAATACGCATCCGCATTATAAAAATACTGCGTAATCGCGCTGTTAGCACCCGCTTCCACCTTTTGCTTGAAATATTTCAAATCGCTACGCGCACTGCTGGCCTGCGGATGGACTTCAGGATAAGCCGCCACTTCAATTTTGAAATGATCCCCGGTTTCTTGGCGAATAAAAGCCACTAATTCACTGGCATAACGCAATTCATCGGCTTGGCTGCCGCCCGAACCGGAAGGCCGATCCCCGCGCAAGGCCACTAAATGCTGAATCCCATTCGCTTGATAATCCAGCAATAATTGCCGCAACGAGTCGCGAGAACTGGCCACACACGACAAATGCGGCGCAGCGGGCACTTGACCGCCGCGCTGGATTTCCACCACGGTGTCAAAAGTCGCGTCACGGGTGGAACCACCCGCCCCAAAAGTGACCGAGAAAAAGGCCGGTTGTAGGGCTTGTAGGTTCTGATAAGCCGCCCGAAAATTCTGTAAACCGAGTTCGGTGCGCGGCGGAAAAAATTCACAACTGAGTACGGCGGGGGTGATTGATGTCATCACAGTGTCCATGAACGTGTTCTAAAACGGCAGCGCGCCTAGCATTCTGCGCAAAAACGCAACACACAAAAAAACCGCGCAGTCGGTCAAAACGACGCGGCCCTGCGTGCAACGGCGGGCGGTTAAATCCAAGCCTAGATGTCGGAATGCCGCCATTTTAGCACGATAATCGCCGAAACTTTTCATGCAGAGGTTGCTGATTCTGCACCAGCGGGTATACGGTCAGCGTGCTGGGCTGTTAAGCGGTTTTTTCCAACAATTGAGTGAGATAGGGTAAAAAGGTTTTTTCAGTCAAAATTGTAATATCAAACATGCTACTAAAACCTTTTATCTTTTCCTCTGGCAAGTCGAGAACCAGTAACAAGGCATATTCTTTACTCACCCCTAATAATTTGCGTATTCTTGAATATTTTTCTATCGAGTCGCGAAATTCACCTGATTTACACTCTATCCACAGTGGTTGACGGTCTTGAAGCACAAAAAACACATCTAACTCATGCTTTTTATTCTCCGCAAACAGAATTTCAAAATTACGCAGCACTGAAAAATTCAGGCGCTGTTTGAGTAATAAACTGGCCACTTTCATAAAAGCATACCATTCTAACCAGTCACCATTAAAAAAATTCACGATATGGCGTTCTTTTTGTAATACTAACAACACCTTATTTTTTTTGGTATAAATAACCTTCGTCACAAAAGCATACTCATATAATTCATGACAGAATTTTTTGATCACCGCAACCTCGTCTGGATTGCTGGGTAATTCTAGCGAGGTTTTGTCATATCCTTTGCGACCAGCCCAGGTGATCTGAGTGATCAAGGGTTTTAGACAGTCCAGATTGTCTCCCAAAGACACCGCCACTTCATCAAAAAATCCAGAAATATCCAGGGCTTTTTTATCAACCACCGCCTGGATTTGCCGCTTTTTGAGCCAATTCACCACGCCATCTGTATTTTCAAGTGCCGGATCAGTCTCTCGATTGGCAAACGCATAGCCTTTCTTAGTCTGGCTGCTGATTCTTTTCTGCTCAACTAGCGCACTGAGTTGTGTAGCAAGCTGCTGTTTTTCTGCGGTCAGTTGTGTGATTAAAGAGTGATTAATTTCTTGTTTTTTTTGTAATTGCTGATTTTGCGCAGTCACCTTTCTCAAATCGGTCAACATATTTGATAAAGCCAATTGCTGACTTTGTTCAGCCACCTTTCTCAAATCGGTCAACATATTTGATAAAGCCATCAGCGTGTCTTGTACTTGGCCGGGGGTTTGGCAAGAGGGACATTTTGCAGTTTTTCCAATATTTTCATTGCGGAGTTCACGTAAATAATCACAGTTTTTACATCTAAAAATAGCCATAGCTTTAAATCCAATGGGTTGATTTGAAAGGCCAGCGGGATGAGCTGGATGCTCAAGCGCTTCATGATCCAGGGGTCAGATGCGAACCCTGGCCGCACCGAATCAGGCGGTGCAGCACGCACCTGTGCCGCCTTACTGAATTTCCGCTCCGCTGTCAAGCCTCGCATCAGGGACGGCAGCGGGCCTATTTTAACACGACAAGCTCACAAACTCCCCTCTCGCGCCCGTCGCCCTGCGGGCTGACTCGCTGTGGGCTTGAAAGCCGGATAGCTGCGCATTTCTCCAAAATTGCTTAGAAATACGGTTTATGCCAGATTGAAAATCCAGATTCTTCTGTTATACCATGCTGAGAATGGCAAAAGACACTTACCCGAACCGGATAAGCTAAAAATATGTCATGAGCTGTCTTGTAAAGGCGTATTTCACGTATTGCTTATATTGGGCGTCACTGTTTAGCCATACACGCCAAAATTCACCAACAAGGTGCAAAGTATGCGGAGCAGCGTTCCAGGACAGCGAGTTACTATGAAAACCAAGGAGAAAACCCATGCGTTACGATAAAATCAATCCAATTGTCCGCTACCTTTGCTTAGTCTCGGCATTGCTGAGTTTTTTGCCGCTGCCAGTGAATAGTGCCGAGGAGGCGTTGGTGATGGGAGTTTTTCCGCGCCGCAATGCCAGTGAGACTATCCAATTATTTCAACCAATTGCGGATTATTTAGAAAAAGCCCTACAACGTCCAGTGCGTTTAGAAACGGCAAAAGATTTTGACAGTTTTTGGACAGCACTTAAAAAAGGCCGTTATGATTTAGTGCATTATAACCAGTACCATTATTTGGTTTCCCATCAAGCCAGTGGCTATCAAGTTATCCTTAAAAACGAGGAATTTGGAGAGGCCACGATTGCAGGAGGTATTTTGGTACGCAAAGACAGCCCGTTTAAACAATTGAGCGATCTCAAAGGCAAACGCATTGTGTTTGGTGGCGATGAAAAAGCGATGCAGAGTTATATCGTGGCCCGCTATTTATTAGAACAGGCTGGTCTAAAACCAGGTGATTATCAAGAAGAGTTTGCCAAGAATCCGCCCAATGCCATTTTATCGGCTTTTTATGGTCAAGCCGATGCGGCGGGAACTGGCGATAAAGTCTTGCAATTAGATACCATAAAAAGTCGGATTGACATCGAGCAATTACATTTTCTTGCCGTCAGTGAACCCATGCCGCATTTGCCTTGGGCGGTTAAAGGCAGTATGCCATCCACCACCCGCGATCAATTACAAAGTTTATTAGCGGGATTAAAACAAACTGAGGCGGGTAAAAAATTGCTGGCTGGGGCCAAACTCAGCGGCTTGGTGATTACCACCGATGCTGAATATGATTTAGCCAGAAAAATCGTGGCGGCAGTGTATGACGAGCATTACTGAATCCTGCGTCAAGCAGCAATCTAGCAAGAACATGGGATTGGGGCTGAAATTCATTCTGCTGGTGGCGGTGCTGGTCAGCTTGACTTTAGGCGGTTTCAATTATTGGACGATGCGTGCTGGACAGCAGGTGTTTCAAGAACATCTGGAAGAAAAAGCCAGCATACTCGGCCAGTTTGTGGCCTTTATTAGCCCGGAAGCCATTCTGGCTTTCGATTACACCAGTTTGGAAACTTTTGTCAAAGAAATTTCTAAGCAAAAAGATGTGGTGTACAGCGCGGTACGCGATAATTTTGCCACGCCCATGACCTCCTATCTTGACAAGAATAATCCGCTGGTCAACGCTGCCTTTGCGCAAGCGGGGGCACAAGCCGATTACAACGCCGCGCTGGAGGATTTGTATCAGCGGGCTAATTTGATTCAAATGCAATTTCCTATTTATAGCCCACATGATGCGGAGATTCTCGGCGATGTGGTGATCGGCGTGGATACCGCTCGCTTGACTGCCTACGCCCGTCAAGCTTTGTGGCGTGGGGTGATTTCTGGAGGGTTTCTGATTGTTTTCATTAGCCTGGCGATTTATCTGATTTTTCGTTTCAGTGCGTTACGCCCGATTCACACGCTAATTGCCGGTGCGGAACGAGTAGCCGCCGGGGATTTTAATCAACCGATTCAGATTTATGCACACGATGAATTAGGGCAATTATCGGGCTGTTTCAACATCATGATGGAGAAATTACAGCGCGCCGTGCAAGCGCTGCAAGAACTCAATCAAACCCTGGAAATCCGGGTACACAGCCGGACTTTGGAACTCGCGCAAGCCAATGCCGAGATTACTTTATTAAATGCGCGGTTACAAACCGAAAATCAGCGCATGGGGGCAGAACTTGAAATCACCCGCCGTTTACAGCAAATGGTATTGCCGAAAACCGCCGAATTACACGCGATTACTGACTTGGATATTGCGGGTTTTATGGAACCCGCAGAAGAAGTCGGCGGCGATTATTATGATGTGTTACAGCATGGGGGCATGGTTAAAATTGGCATCGGCGATGTCACCGGTCACGGCCTGGAAAGCGGTGTTTTGATGCTGATGGTGCAAATTGCCGTGCGTACTTTGCTGGCCGGTAATATCACCGATCCTAAAGAGTTTTTGAGCATCCTCAATCGGGTGATTTTCGATAGCGTCAAGCGCATGGAAATCGACAAAAACCTCACCCTCGCCTTGCTCGATTACCAATGCGGCGTGTTGCATCTCACCGGGCAACATGAAGAAATTCTCATCGTGCGCAGAAATGGCGTAGTAGAACGCTTAGACACGATTGACTTGGGCTTTATGGTGGGGATAGAACGAGAAATCCAGCCCTTTCTCAATCACTCCCGGATTCATTTGGAAGCAGGCGACGGCGTGGTACTCTACACCGATGGTATCACCGAGGCGCATAACGCACAGCGGGAAGCCTACGGTTTGGAACGCCTGAGCCAAGTGGTCAGCACGCACTGGGCAGAGACCGCACCGCAAATTCAACAAGCGGTGGTGGATGATTTGCGCCAGCATATCGGCAGCTCGAAAATTGGCGATGACATCACCTTGTTGGTGATTAAACAACGTTGAGCTTTTGTTTGAAGGATAAGCATGAAACCGAATGACAGTTTACGTGCCGTGTTATGGCAAGAGGACACACTGGTTTTGTTGGATCAGCGGGTATTGCCGCAGCAACAGGTCTATTTACGCCTGCACACCGCCACGGCGACCGCCCAGGCGATTCGCGAGATGGTGGTGCGCGGTGCCCCCGCCATCGGCATCACGGCAGCTTATGGTGTGGTGCTGGCGGCCCGTGCGGCTTGGCAAAGTCATCCCGACAGTTGGCGCGAGCAGATACAAGCAGATTTCGCCACGCTGGCCGCCAGCCGTCCCACTGCCGTCAACTTATTTTGGGCATTGGATCGGATGCGGGCCTGTTTGCCCACCCTCAGCGGCGATCCGGTGCCCGCTTTGCTGGCCGAGGCGCAACGCATCCACCAAGCCGATATTGAGGCCAATTACCGCATGGGCGAACTGGGCGCGGCCTTGATTGCCGCAGGCAGTGGCGTGCTGACCCACTGCAACACTGGCGCATTGGCTACCGGTGGTTACGGCACGGCACTCGGCGTGATTCGCAGCGCTTGGGCTGCGGGCAAGCTTAGCCAAGTCTATGCCGATGAAACCCGGCCCTGGATGCAAGGCGCACGGCTGACCGCCTGGGAATTGGTACAAGACCAGATTCCCGTCACCCTCATCGTCGAAGGAGCCGCCGCCTCGTTGATGCGACGAGGTGCGGTGAACTGGGTCATCGTCGGCGCGGATCGCATCACCGCCAATGGCGATGTCGCCAACAAAATCGGCACCTATGCCCTCGCCGTGGCCGCCCGTTATCACGGCGTGAAGTTCATGGTAGCGGCTCCACTGTCCACGATTGACTGGACGCTCAGCGACGGCAACGCCATCCCAATAGAAGAACGCAACCCCGCAGAAATCCTCAGCCTCGGCGGACAAAGCTTGGCGGCGGAGGGGGCGACTGCCTGGAATCCCGCGTTTGATATGACGCCCGCCTCGCTGATCGACGCGATAGTCACCGAAGCAGGCGTGGTCGAAAACCCCAATCTAGCAAGCATGGCGCGTTTGATGGCTCAAACCTGACCGCTTTTTAGTCCGGCCTAACCCGCCTGTGCCAAAAAAATCCCCCGGCACGGCGCGGGTAAGCCTTCCACGGTGAGCGCGGGGTTATCGGGAGCCAAGCTTTCTGCCAGCGACTCAAACCGCATCCACGGCGTACTGCGCTGCTCGTCTAGGCTAGTCGGCGTTAAATCCACCAGCCGGGCCTGACTAAAACCACAACGTTGTAGCCAAGCCAACAAAGTCGCCGGAGTCGGAATAAACCACACATTGCGCATCCGTGCATAACGATCCGGCGGCACCAACACCTGCCCCGCATCGCCTGCGATCACCAAGGTCTCCAACACCAGCTCCCCACCGCGCCGCAAACTGCCGCGCAACTCCAACAAATGATCCAAAGGCGAGCGCCGGTGATACAACAGCCCCATCGAAAACACCGTGTCAAACGCCGCTAACCGAGGCGGCAACGCTTCAATGCCCAACGGTAACACCAACAACGGCCAGTGGCTGCCCAGAAAATGGCGCATCGCATAAAACTGCATCACGCTGACCAGCGTCGGGTCTAGCCCCACCACCAACTCCGCCCCCGCCCCCAACATCCGCCAGCCGTAATAACCGTTGCCACAGCCCACATCCAACACCCGCCGTCCCTGCAACGGAGCCAGATGCGCGGCCAAACGACACCACTTCCAATCCGAACGCCACTCCGTGTCGATGTGTACACCGTGTATCGCATACGGGCCTTTGCGCCAAGGATGAAAAGCCTGCAACTGCGCTCGCAATGCCGCCTGACACGCTGCATCACAACTGTCCGCACTACCCACACGCACCGCACCCTGGTTAAAATCCAAGTCGCAGCTCGGCAACACCGGCAAGCTGGCCAACACCGCCTGCCATGCCTGCAAATATCCATGCCGCGCCGGATCAAGTGCCACCGCCAATTGCGGCGGCAAACTCGCCGCCCAATCCGCCAAACCGTGGCGCTTCAGTAGATCGAGTGCAAAATCATCAAATTGGCTTGTCGTCATTGCTTCACTGCCTGACAGTCCTAAGAAACCGGGCCAGTACCCCGTTTCGGATATAAACCGGACAATGCGTACCGGAACACCTGACAGCTTTGGCACTGTTCAAACGCGAGAGTATAACAGCCCACAGCATGGCCGGGCAGGCGCGTGTCTAGGTATCAAATCCAGACACGCGCCTGCCCGGCCATGCGTTGACCTGTCACGAAACCCTGACAACGCGAAATACGGATGCTTTATAAGTGGATAAACAGATTAAATGGGATGAAGCCGTTGCTGGATTAGCATTGCAAATTGGGATGACATCAAGAGACCCAACAGACGGGATGAGGTACAAAACCCAATTGCCGTGTTTTTTAAGACCAGACGACGCAAGGCAAGCGGAACGGGTGATTAAATTGATGAAAGGAAAGTGACTGCCGCGCAAGCGCCTTGCAATTTATGCTTGTGTTACATACAGGAGTCTGACAATAATGGATCAATCCCGCCTGTTGATAGCCCAGTCTTCAGGTAGCGGCGTTCCACAACAAGAACCTGTGAGGTAGGCACCGTGGTCACTTGTGTATCAATAGTTGCGTTCACACCATCAGTACAGCGACCTGGCTTTTCGGCGATAAGCTACGGATTTGCGTTAGATTTCGAGAGTGCCTATAACAAAACCGCTGAGAAGTCAGTTTCGGCGGGCTTTTTTATGGGTATTGGCGGCTTCTGGGCATGAATCACTGGGGAAACAACAGGCTCCAGCGCAGCAAGCTTTTCACGGTCAACCTGGCAAATTGCGACTCAGGCTTGCTGACAGAACAGATTGGCCTGTTGCACGAGGTCAGGCAGATGTAAAAATCATTTAATTATGTGCATTGGGTATTTAGCAGGGCAAAACAGATTCTAGCAACAATCATCGGTTAGCGCATCATGTATCAAGAAAAGCTGAAAAAATTCAAAAATATTGAAAACTTAGCAGGCAAAGCCTGGGAACACGCTATCGCTATTGATTTACTGGCAGGCACGGATATTAAAGATTGTTCTATAGAATGTTTTCATTACCAACAAATGATGGAGTTATTTTTTAAGCATCTGCTGGAAACAAGAAGCCAATTTGGCGCATACAGCAGAAGTCATAAATTGCAAAAATTATTAGAAGAAGTTATCGCCAACACAGCATTCAAGACCGATAAAACAAAATATGCCATGTCATTGCAAGTGATTACCGTGTGTGCGGAAGAATACAGGTATAATTTTTTAATTGATTGCGAAGGCTATAAACAAAGTGTGATGATTTGTAATGGCTTATTAGAAGAATTGATGGTGTTTGAAAATAACGCCGATGGACAGGAGTGAATACAGTGAATCTGTGCAGAAAATGGAATGTCTACGCCCAACATACGGGACACACGACCAGGCCAGGCAAATCAGGAAGTAGTTAATGGACAGTTTCTAAGTAATGGATACAATCGCAGTGAATTTGAAGGTTCGCGCCGCTGGAGCGACGCGGTAGGCATTCCTGCGCTGGAGCGTGGGAATGAGGAAACAGACTAAAAAACAGAGGTGTTTTATGAAAAGTAAATTTAACTCTCAGCAATATAAAGTCAATTTTATTCTTGCATTGATATTATTTTTCCTATTTTCTGCTCAATCACAAGCAGAATGTACCTATGTAATATCTCCAGCAGACTTTCAGTTTGAATCAAGCACAAATGCCGAATTTGCCTATAAACTAAAAACAAGCAAAACCTTTAATTCGCCTACAATTAAATTAGATACACAGTGGGTTACGTGGGGAAACACAGCAAAACAAAATGGCGCTGTTAAGTTATTGATTGACAAAAATGGGGATGGCATCGCATCAGAGGCCGAATTTGTTACTTTATATGATAAACCAGATTTAGATGGCTCCCAATACCCAGAAAGCTACATTTACTCGACCGGTTCTGCATTTATTGCGTTATGGGCCAGTTTAGAAAATTTTACTCTTACAAAAGATGTGCCGATTAAACTTAAACATTACGATGGTACTTCAACTATTTATACTGACTGGCTTCTAAAAGTTATTTGTCAAGCAGTTGTGCCACCGACCACAACAGGTAACTTAAGTGTCATTTGGAAAGAACCCGTATCAGATGGCATGGAAATGACGGGTTCCATAGTTTATGCCGATGGTATAGTGAAAAATCCTAATGGCGTAATGGAAGTAAGGGCTACTTTTAGAGATAATTCAGGACATGAATATATTGGCAAACAATCAAGATATAATAGTGTTACAGAAGAAAGCTTCGGTATTGGCTTACAGCCAGTAAGCGCAGGATTTTCTGATAATAGTTTAATAAATATCACATTAGGCATTACTGATGACTCAGGTAATCTAATAGAAAATATAGCTGCTAGAAACTTTGTTTGGTGTCTTCAGTCGCCTTGTAACGTTATTGTCGCAAACACTGAACCCACTTTCATTTCGGGTACTGTTAGCAGCCAAACAATTACTCAAAAAGGAAATTTACAGTTCAAGTCTGCTTGGAAAGATGCTGAAAATAATCCTATTGTTGGGGTTAAAGTACGTTATCGGCGTGACGGCGGTGCATTAGGTATTGATTACCTTTGGAAAGAAGAATCCCTTAATTATATCCAAAATACTAATCCAGCAACTTTTGAAAAAACTGTACAAATTGATGAAACTGAAGGGCCTTATGAATTTGAATTTCAGGCTTCTGATGTTGAGCAATTGGGCGGGGCAATTTTGCATACTACTACCTGGCAAGGTTTAGGGCAATTTAGCGTTGTTACTGTGCTGGATAATCAACCGCCAAAACTTCAAATTATTGGAGTGGCACCCTCTTCAGTAATGCCCGGTAAGCCATTTAATATTAAATTACAGGCTACTGACCCTAACTCAAATATGCGAGACATCCAAATTGACTGGACAGGCAAAGGGGGCAGCGATGGCATGGTCACAGCGCATGTCGCGGCCAATGGAGAAGTTATCATTCCCTCTCATACTTATAATCTACCCTTGGATACTAACCTGTATTGGACAGCAACTGCTTACGACACGCTTGATGCCAAGAGCAATACAGTAAGAGGAAAGGTTACTATCGGTCGTCCGCGTATTAATACAATTGCTGAAAAAAATAACCCTAGCAATAAGTTAACACAAAACTGTTCTGCTTCTTGTGACCCCACTCTTAGAGGTGATCCAGTTAATACTGCGACGGGTTCTCAAATTATAAGTTTTACCTTGCTAAAAGTTGACGGACTCTTACCCCTCTCCTTCAGTCTTGCTTATGATTCCGCTATTTTAGACACACAGGGCATGGTTGGAAAAGCCTGGAGCAGTAATTTAAGTGGTACACGTTTAGAACAAACACCTGAAAATGATGTGCTTATTCACTGGTCAGAAAGCCAATACAACACCTTCTTGTTACAAGGTGATGGCAGTTATTCATCCAGTGATCAACGGATACATTTCGATAGCTTGGTGAAAAATGCTGATGGTAGTTTTACGCTGACTCGTCAAAGCAAAGCCATTTATACGTTCAATGCAGCTGGGCAATTACAATCCATTGCTAATCCGCAAGGTCAGCAATTGACATTTGAATACGATGTTGCCGGTAGAGTAAGTAAAGTGAGTGAGCCTGTTTCAAAGGTATTTTTGAGTTATCAATACAATACTGCTGGATTGCTAGACAGCGTATCCGATTCATCAGGTCGTCAAGTTTCTTTTGGATATAACGTCGCTGGATTGTTGGAAACAATTACCGATGCGGCAAAACAAACAGTGACTTATAGTTATGACAGTGCCGGACGCATTCTAAAAGCAGTCAACTCTGACAACAATGTGTTGTTTGTAAATATTTATGATGCGGATGGCCGGGTGTTGAGTCAGGATGACAGCAATCCAAATAATCAGTTATTGCGTTTTGCTTATACTCAAGATGCGAGCGGTAATTATGTCACGACATTAACCCAACGTGATGGTACGGTGCGCGTTTATACCTACACACCTGCTTATCAACTGCTGAGTTTGCAAGATGAGCTAAATAACGTGAATCAGATTCATTATGATGAATTTACTGGTTTACCGTTAGAAATCATTAGCGCAAAAGGAGCGAAAACTCAACTTATTTATGATGATAAAGGCAATTTAATCAGCGGTGTTAACGCCAAAGGCGTTGCCACACAAATCAGCTATGATGCGCTAAATAATCCAATTGCAATCACTGACATACTGAATAATAAAAACACCTTTGCTTATAGTGATAAGCAATTGTTAATCAGTGCCACTGATGCTGCTAATCAAACCACGACCTTAGCTTATAACAACGATAATCAGTTGAGTACAGTCACCTCACCAAAAGGTGCAGTGTTACAACTGGAATATCAAAATGGGTTAGTGTCTAAAGTGACGAATGCAGAAGGGCAAACGCAACTGATGACGCGGGATGCTGCGGGTCGCGTGGTTAAGATCACCGATGCGGAAGGGTATAGCACAGATTTAGTGTTAGATGCCGTTAATCGCCTTGTGTCTGCAAAAGATGCACTTGGACGGACGCTAATAACGTTGACTTACAATGCCCGTGATGCGATTACCAGTATGACCGATGCTAAAGGCAACGTAACCCGTTTTGAATACGATGACAATGGTAATCGTGTCAAGGTGACCAATGCCTTAGGGGACAGCACTCGTTTTGAATATGATGCAGAAGATCGTTTAATTAAAGTGATTGATGCAGCAAATCAAGCGTCACAACTGATTCGTGATGTCACCGGTCGCGTGGTAAAAACGATTGATCCATTAGGTAATATCAATGAAGTACAATATGACGCGGCAGGTAATGCAGTAAAACAAATCGATGCCTTAGGACAAACGGTTGTCACCTTAAATTATGACATTTTAGACAATGTAACTCAGGCAACAGACGCCCTGGGCAACAAGGCCAGCGTGGAATATGATCAATTGGATCGCGTGGTGAAAAGCATTAATCCACTTAATAAAGCAACGCAATATCAATATGATGTGTTAAGCCGTGTGCAAAAGACTGTGGATGCGTTAAGTGGTGAAAGTTCCCAAACTTTTGATGCAGATGGTGAATTGATTAGTTTCAAAGACCCCAATCAACACGAAACTCGTTCTGCTTTTGATAAGAGCGGTCGAATAATTGAACAAACCACCACCACTGGCGGCAAAGTCAGTTATCGCTATGATGCGCGGGATTTATTGACCGAATTGAAAAATGCGCGGGGACAAGTTCGCACGATTGAATACGATGCAGTGGGACGTATCACCCAATGGACAGATGAAGTCAGTGAGCGTGCTTATCAATACGACGACAATGATAACGTGTTAAGTGTGGTTGATAGCGTGGCGGGTAAAGTGAGCTTTACTTACGACAAATTAGATCGGATTCTTACTTATACTGACGCGCAAGAGAATAAATTAAGTTATACCTATGATGTTATTGGTAATTTAACGACCTTGACTTATCCAGATAACAAACAAGTTAAATATGCTTATGATGCACGCGGGGCTTTAATTTCAGTCACAGATTGGGCGAATCGGGTCACTCGTTACAGTTACGATGCCAATGGTCAGGTCATTAAGGAAGAACGCCCCAACAACACCGTTTTAACCAAACGTTACGATGCGGCGGGACGTTTAATTGAAGTACAAGACCTTGATTCAACTGGAACAGCAGTTGTCAGCTTTAGTTATCTCTATGATGCAGCGGGTAATATCATTGAAGAGCAAATGTTGCCTGAACCTGATATTTCTGCGGTGCAATCGATGACAATGGAATATGGGATTGGCAATAGTTTGAGCAAAGTTGATGCGCAAGCAACACCCTTTGATTTAGATGGAAATTTGTTGCAAGCTCCATTAAACGGCACATTGACGGATTTTGCATTTAATGCACGAAACCAATTAATTAAAGCCGCTAATTTAGACTATGGTTACGATGCGTTGGGTTATCGTGACGTGGTGAAAGAGAGCGGCAAAACCACGCGCTATGTGTTGAATCCTGTGCCCGCCTTGCATCAAGCGTTAATAAAAATTGCGCCCGATAGCACGAAAACCTTTTATGTGTATGGATTGGGTTTAATTGGCGAAGAAACCAACGGGAAGTATTTGAGTTATCACTTTGATTATCGGGGAAGCACGGTGGCTTTAACTGCCAACGATGGGCAAGTGGTTAATCGGTTTGCCTATGAGCCGTATGGTGGCTTATTAGGTCGTGAGGCCTTGTTACAAGGCACGCCGTTTTTATTTAATGGGCGTTATGGGGTTGTGACCGATCCTAATGGGTTGTATCAAATGCGGGCACGGTTTTATCATCCTGAGTTGCGGCGGTTTGTGAATCAAGACCCAGTGTTTTTAGGGGGTGTGGAGGATTCGCAGAATTTGAATCGGTTTGTGTTTGTGACGGGGAATCCTGTTAGTTTGATTGATCCGTTTGGGTTGGTGTTATTAATAGATCACTCATTGGACTGTTTAAATAATGGTGAGACTACTCATTGTAAACAATATGAGAACATGAATAACCTTTTGCAATTCCAAGCAAAAACAGGTGAAGAAGGTTTTAAGTTAATAGGAGATAAAGCTGGGGCAAAACTTATGGGTAGTATAGGTACAAAATTAAGTTACCTAGGAGCTGGCTATTCTACTTTGACTACTTATAAAAAAGATGGAATATATGGAGGGGTAAAACAAGTTGTTATTGAAACAGTAGGTATTTGTGCGGGTACTGCTGCCGGCACTGCTTGTGCAGTTGGTACTACCAGTATGGGGTTTGCTCCAGCAGCTATGGTAACTGCACCAACGTGTGCCTTTTTTGCGCAAGAAGGAGGAAAATTAGCAGCTACTTTCACTATTGATACGATAGAAGATGGTTTTAATATGTTATTTCCCCCTTCAGCAAACAATAAATGGCATCCACCTATGGCAACACCAAATAAATGGCATCCACCTATGGCAGTGCCAATTGTAAGAAAAATGCCTAATTTTTAACTCCAAAGATCAGCCCTGTAAAGGTAAAAGAACTTCGCTGGCTCCCACGCGCCCTGCGTGGGAGCAAGTAGTGACGCGCCAGCGTCACGAATCCGAGAAGCGTCGCCTCAGCTAAACACGCGGCGCAAGGCGCACCGCTACGGGTTCCCACGCTGGGCGCGTGGGAACGAGGGCTTACACATCTGGCTCCCACGCGCCTTCGCTGGCTCCCACGCGCCCTGCGTGGGAGCCAGTGGTGACGTACCAGCGTCACGAATTGAGAAGCACCGCCTCAGCTAAACACGCGGCGCAAGGCACGCCGCTACGGGTTCCCACGCAGAGCGCGTGGGAACGAGGGCTTACACATCTGGCTCGCTGGCTCCCACGCGCCTTGCGTGGGAGCAAGTGGTGACGCGCCAGCGTCACGAATCGAGAAACGCCGCTTCAGCTAAACACGTGGCGCAAGGCGCGCCGCTACGGGTTCCCACGCTGGGCGCGTGGGAACGAGAGCTACACACCTGGCTCCCACGCGCCTTGCGTGGGAGCAAGTAGTGACGCGCCAGCGTCGCGAATCGAGAAGCGCCGCCTCAGCTAAACACGCGGCGCAGGGCGCGCCGCTACGGGTTCCCACGCAGGGCGCGTGGGAACGAGGGCTTACACATCTGGCTCCCACGCGCCTTGCGTGGGAGCAAGTGGTGATGCGCCAGCGTCGCGAATCGAGAAGCGCCGCCTCAGCTAAACACGCCGCGCAAGGCGCGCCGCTACGGGTTCCCACGCAGAGCGCGTGGGAACGAGGGCTTACACATCTGGCTCCCACGCGCCTTGCATGGGAGCAAGTGGTGACGCGCTAGCGTCACGAATCGAGAAACGCCGCCTCAGCTAAACACGCGGCGCAAGGCGCGCCGCTACGGGTTCCCACGCTGGGCGCGTGGGAACGAGGGCTTACACATCTGGCTCCCACGCGCCTTGCGTGGGAGCAAGTGGTGACGCGCCAGCGTCACGAATCCCGAGAAGCACCGCATCAGCTAGACACGCGGCGCAGGGCGCGCCGCTACGGGTTCCCACGCAGGGCGCGTGGGAACGAGAGAACGAGAGAGACGAAGGAAAAGAGAGGGGGTAACAAACAATGGGTAGAAGCCGCTACAAAATATACAACGAAGCAGCACCGCATTTTCTGACCTGCACCATCTTAAATTGGATACCGCTATTCACTCGTCCGGCAACCGTGCAAATAGTGTTGGATGCCCTCACCTACCGGCAGCAACAGCGTGACCTGAAAATTTATGCTTATGTGATTCTGGAAAATCATTTGCACATGATTGTGCAATCACCGAATTTAAGTAAAGAAATCGTCAGTTTTAAATCCTATACTGCACATTATCTGATTGAATATCTCAAGCAAAATAATGCAGAACGCATCTTAACTCAACTTAATTTTTTCAAAAAACAACATAAAAAAGACCGTGAACATCAGGTTTGGGAAGAAGGCGCGCATCCTCAAGAAATTCAAGATGAAGCGATGATGTTACAAAAAATTGAATATATCCATAATAATCCCGTTAAACGGGGTTATGTAGATGAAGCGGTACATTGGAGATATTCCAGCGCTAGAAATTACGCGAATCAAGAAGCTTTAATGCCCGTATTTCTACAATAGAATTCACTAATAAATAGCTGACAGCGATTTTAATCTGAAAAATCTCAAAACTGACTTTATGATGAGTGTCATAGTCGTATAGGGTGAGCGAAATGCCGTTAATGAACTTGAAGATTTTCTCGCTCCCACGCGCCTTGCGTGGGAGCAAGTGGTGACGCGCCAGCGTCACGAATCCGAGAAGCGCCGCATCAGCTAAACACGCGGCGCAAGGCGCGCCGCTACGGGTTCCCACGCTGGGCGCGTGGGAACGAGAACGGCACATAGAGTATAAAAAAGGATTCTCACGCACAAAGCATACGCAGAACATGGCAGGTTGCCGGAAAATCTGTTCGTATAGGGTGGGCGAAATGCCGTTAATGAACTTGAAGATTAATACGAACTCATACAGCATGTTGCCTAAAAAGTCAGGCTACATAAAATGCTGTTTTATGTGTTTTATCTTTATTAAACGTAATAATTGAATCACAGGGGCAAGAATATGAAAAGAACAATTTATCCTAAAATCTTAGCTTTTTCCATAGGAATGGCGCTTGCTTCTCCAGGCTATGCTATTCGTTATACCTATGATGATTTGAATCGCTTAGTTTCTGTCGCTTATTTGTCTGGCAAGATAATTAATTATGGATATGATGCGGCTGGGAATTTATTGCAAGTTAAGCTTGTTTCTAATCTTGCCAGCATTGATGCGGTGGTAAGCTTAACGGATGCCGAAGGTAATCTGATTATCGGTGCCGATATAGAGCTGGTTATTAATGGTCAAGTAACCGTCATTAAAGACGATAACCAGGATGGAAAATACAATATTCCGTCACTTAACGCGGGTGATTACAGCGTTAAAATCACTAAAGACGGTTATGCTTATCCAGATACCACGCTGACGGTGGGTACAGACACTGCGATAAACCTAAACGTTCCTACTATTTTCCAGGAAGAAGTAATCACCCAACAAAATCTGGTGATTGTTGGTTCTTATGCTTGTCACGAAAACACGATTTCCTTATTTGCTGCGGATACGGGTAGTTTGTTCCATCGCTTTAATCCGGCGATTAATGCCCGTGGTATTTATTTGAATGCCGTTGATTTTGACCACGATACCTTGACGGATATTGCTGTGGGTGGGCTTGGACAGGGCAAAGACATGCTGCTGTATAATGCCAATCGTGAACAAATTGGGAAAATTATCACGCATGGTGATGACCAGGGTGTGCTGATTGCGTTTGGTGATTTAGATGGTAATGATGATGGTGATTTTGAGATTGCTGTGACTAACCAATCTAAAGACACGGTGGTCAATCTGTACGAATCCAAGGGTAACGCCGTGCGTGCTTTGCCGGTATTGGATAAGCAAGAAAAGATTCGGATTGCCACGGGCGATGTGAATGGTGATGGCATTGATGAATTAGTTGTGGTATTGGCTGAAAAAACCAGTGGCGATAATGTGTTAGTCTTTGACCAAATGGGTGTCTTGCAGCATTCTTTTAATGCGCAACCCAATGAAAATAGCAATAGAACCTATGGCTTAGCGGTAGCAGTGGCTGATGTGGATGGTAATGGCAAAGCTGACATCATTGTTGCTGAGGCAGAGAAAGCTTCACGTTATGGCGTGGCTGTTTATGATGAAACCGGGCAATTACAAAAACGGTTTAGTGCTTTTACCGGTCAAGCAGATAATTCCAATCAGCGGGATAATGATCATGAGGATGATCAGGGTGGACAGGCTTTTGCGCAATGCCAAAATGCGGCTTACAGTGGTAAAGGTTTGCTGTTAGCGGCGGGTGATGTGAATGGCGATGGCAAGGCCGATATTATCGTGGCGCGGGCGGGCTATCGTAATCTGAAAATTTTTGATGGCGCAGGTCAGTTGATGCATTGGTTTGTCGGTGCTGATGCAGGTCATCAGATCACGGCCTTGAGTTTTGGTAAGCAGATGGGCGTGCAGTTGCCAGCACAAACCACCGTGCCTACTGGAGTCATGGAAAACATCACGGTAGAAGGCAGACCGGGCGCGCCTCGTCCTGAAATCAATGGACAAGAAATTCAAGGTACGGTGCGGGTTGCCAATCTTTTGATTATTAAGGTGGTTATCAAACCGGGCGCAAATCTAGTGGTGGGTTTGGGTACCCGCTTTGAAGGCCGCTGGTCGATCCCAGAAGGCTTGGATTTGAGCCATACTTGTCACAAAAAGCCTAAAAAACACAAGAAAGTGAAAGCAGGTAAACGGGGTCACTCGCATACTCAAAACACGCAAGACAGTTTGGAAGATATTGTGGTGTTGGATTTATCCACCCCGGTGGTTGATCAAGCGCCTACGGTGCTGGAAGATATTCAAGTGTTATTCGGTGATGCTGCGAATGCACGGCGTTTGGGGTTGCGGCAGGATGGTGGTGCGATTCAAGTCACGCAAGACCCAGAAGATGGCACGATTGTGTTACGCCAAGGCGCATTGCTGGCCAAAATTCTGCCAGTTTCCATGACACAAGCGGTACTGGATGCGCCTGCGGGCTTGGTGATTGATCCCGACGGCATGGGGCATCTCACCACGCGACAGGGGCAGGTGGTTCATTTTTATGCGGTAGCCCATGAGATGGACGCTTTGGTGAGTAGTTTGGATGCGGACGGTAAGCTGAGCAGCGTGGACGTGGACGACGATGGGCAAATGCGTTTTTATCATCAAGCGCTGACCACCGGTTATTATGTGGGCCGTGCGCATTTCTTCTCAGAAGTATTGGCTGACACGCAGCTTGCCGAGGGTTGGCATTCGGGGAAAGCGCGTTATGCTCAGCCAGGTTGGGAGCAGTGGGGCGGCTTGGTGTTCACCGATACCGATGGCACGAGGCGTTGGCAGTGGATGGTGCCGGCTCCAGCGGATCGGGCTGCGTTGTTGGCATTGACCGAAGAAGACAGTGCTTTGGACAAGGTGTTGCTGCATTTTGACGGCATCCCGCCCGCTGTACCTGGCATGGTTAGTTTTGTGATAAATGGTCAAACACATCAGGCGGTGTTCGATTATAGCGTGCGTTATGGCACGCCGCCGCTCAGTGGCGGAGTCGAGTTTAATCAAGTCGATGAAAAACGCTACGAAGTCATTTATCCAAACGGAGACCGGCAGTACTTATTTCTGCTCTAACTCATGCCCAAAACCGAACCGTATTGCTGGCGATACGGTTCGGTGAGTACAGTTAGCGCCGCTTATGCTTGTGGGTATTCAGCTGGGGTCTAGCCCGACACCTAGATGCTGGCAACTCAGCTACCCTGTCTGGCGTAAAGTGAGCAGCGGCGGTTGGCGTAACACGGCGCGGGTGCCCAATACGCCCGCCAATCCCACGCCCAGCGCACCGCCGAAAATGCCGATTAACCACAGTAACGGGTTGAAGGTATAGGGCAATTCAAAAATTTGTACTGCTAACACCCAGCCTATCACGCTGGCGACGGTGGCAGCGAGTAGTCCGGCGAGTCCGCCTAACACACTGAATTCTGCGAGTAAGCCACTTAAAATCTGGCGGCGGGTTGCGCCTAAGGTGCGCAAGAGTGCGCTTTCATACAGGCGTTCTTCGTAGGTGGCGGTGAGCGCGGCGTATAACACCATGAGGCCCGACAGTACGGTGAATAGAAACACGTATTGGATGCCTAAGACTGCGCGTTCCATCAGGGTGCGCACTTGTTGCAGGATGACGTTCAAATCGAACACGGTGATGCCGTTGAATAAACGGGCTAAGTCGGGAAGTAACGCGCTGCGTGCTGGGGGTACATACAGGCTGGTGACGTAAGTGCGCGGGAGATCTGCGGTGGTGTCGGGACTGCCTAGCACAAAGAAATTGACGTTGAAAGTATCCCATTTGACTTGGCGTAAGCTGGTCACGGTAGCGGTGCGGGTTTGCCCGCCGACGCTGAATTGCAACAAGTCACCCAGTTTAATCCCCAAATCCTTGGCAAAGCCGGTTTCTACGGACAGGGCTTGCGTGGCCTGTTGATGTTGAAAACTGCCCGCGACGAGGGTGTTGCCGGGTGGTAAATCGGCAGCGCTGGATAAGTTGAACGTGCGTTCTGCCAGGTGACGGGCGCGGTCATTGTCGTAGTTTTTGGTCATGACCGGCTGGCCATTGATCGCGATAAAACGCCCGACTGCCATCGGGTAGAAGCCACTGGTGGTGAGTGCTTGCGCCGCTAACTGGGCTTGTAGCGGTGCCAGTTGTTCGGGTTGGATGTTGACGATGAAATAATTGGGCGTCCCGGCTGGGAGATTATTTTGCCAAGTATTGAGCAAGTCCACGCGCACCACCGCGAGCAGTAACAGCGCCATCATGCCCAAACCAAAAGCGGTCAGTTGCAGACTGCTGGCGCGTAAACGGCGGCTCAAATTGCTGAGTCCAAAGCGCCAAGTGAGGCCGACTTGGGCGCGCAAACCGCGTAAGCTGTAGACCAAGCCATAAGCCGCACCGCCAAGCAATAGCAGGGTAAATAACACGCCCACAATCAGCCAAGCCGCCAGTTTGAGATCACCGGCTTGCCAGACTAATAAGCTGATCATCGCGGCGCTGGCAAGCCCTAGCACTTGATACACGCGGGGCGGAGGGGCGCTCAGTTCATGCCGCAACACGCGCAAAGGGGGCACGGCGTGGATGCGTAAAATCGGCGGCAGGGCAAATCCAAACAGTGTGATAAAACCCACGGCTACGCCCATCAACAGCGGATTTAGGCTGGCAGCGGGCAATGCGCCGCTGTTGGGCACGAAGGTGGTCAACAAAGCCACCAGTCCCAGTTGGCCTAACCAGCCCGCCACACAGCCCAAGACGCTGGCGAACACGCCTAAGCTGAACAATCGCCAGAGGTGCAGGTGCAGGATCAGGCGTTGTGATGCGCCTAAACAGCGCATGATGGCGCTGGCGTCGGCTTGTTTATCGGCAAAATGGTGAGCGGCAACCGCAATCGCGGCACCGGCAAGAATCACGGCCATCAAAGCGGCTAGACCCAAAAACTGTTGGGCGCGTTGTAAAGCGGTGTTAAATTGCGGATTATTGTCGGTCAAGCCTTTGATTTTTTGGTCTTGTTGCAGTTGCGGCGCAAGCCAAGCGCGGTAGGCATCGACCGCTTGCGCCTCACCCGCCACCAGCAATTGATAATTGACGCGACTACCGACGCCGATCAGTCCGGTGTCCGCCACGTCGGCCAGATTCACCAGCACTCTGGGAGCCAGTTGAAAAAACAGCCCAGCGCGGTCGGGTTCGTAAGTGAGAATTTTGTCGATAGTCAACTGGGCGTGTCCGATGGACAGCGAGTCGCCTCGCTTGAGCTGGAATTGCGACAGCAAGCGGGCATCGACCCAGACTTGACCGCGTGCCGGTATGTCGCGAGTAGCGCTATCGGCAACCAGCGCTTGGTCAGCAATGCGCAGTGCGCCACGCAAAGGATAGCCACTGCTGACGGCTTTCAGAGACACCAGCACGGTGTCTTCTTCCCGCACGATCACGGTGGGAAAAGTCAGCACCTGGGCGGTTTTTAACTGCCGTTGCTGGGCAGCGCTTTGATAGGCGTCAGGCAAAGCGAGCGTGCCGCTGATCTGTAAATCGGCACCCAGCAGCTCTGCCGCTTGACCAGTCATGAGTTGCGACACGCGGTCGGTGAAAAAGCCGACGGCAGTCACCGCCGTGACCGCCACCAGCAGCGCGAGGGCTAAGATGCGTAATTCAGGGCTGCGCCAATCGCGGGGCAGGCTGCGCAGTGCCAGAGTCAAAGCGTGCATGTTCAAGCCTCCGGGGTGGTGGTCGTGTCTGGCACGATCCTGCCGTTGTCTAGCAGATAACGGCGGTCGCATTGTTTAGCCAGCTCGGTGTCGTGGGTGACTAACACCAAGGCCGTGCCTTGTTCTGCCCGCAATTTGAACAGCAAATCGATCACCCGCTGTCCCGTGTTTTGATCCAGGTTGCCGGTCGGTTCATCGGCAAACAAAATTTGTGGTTGTCCGGCGAAGGCGCGAGCTAAGGCCACGCGCTGTTGTTCGCCGCCGGAGAGTTGTTGCGGCGTGTGGTGTAGGCGATGGCTTAACCCCACTTGTTCGAGAAGCTGGATTGCCTGCGGTTTAGCACGACTATCTCCCGTTAATTCCAACGGTAACATCACGTTTTCTAAGGCGGTTAAGCCTGGCAACAGATGAAAAGATTGAAACACAAAACCCACTTTACCCGCCCGTAATTGGGCGCGCCGGTCTTCATCCAGTTGATTTAAACAAGTACCCAATAAGCTGACGCTGCCGCTGCTGGGATTGTCTAAACCCGCCAACAGCCCCAATAAGGTGGATTTGCCGGAACCCGAAGCACCGATAATGGCGACCGCTTCTCCGGCTTGGACATGTAAATCAATGGCAGTTAATAAGCTTAATTCTCCTTCTGGAGCCTTGACTTGTTTACTGACTTGTTCTGCTTTCACCACGCTATGGGAGAAATCTATCATCATGTTAAAAGCCCTGTGGTTTTGTCTTGTTTTCTTATTATGGGGCGAATTAGCCGCCGCACAAACCCCCGTCTTGTTAGTGGTGGGCGATAGTTTAAGTGCCGCTTATGGGATGAATCCCGAACAAGGCTGGGTTAATTTATTGAAACAACGCCTGGCAAGCCATGAAAAACATGTGTCATGGCAAGTGGTTAACGCCAGTATCAGCGGCGACACCAGCAGCGGTGGACGGGCGCGTTTGCCTGAGTTGTTGGCAACCCATCAGCCTCGGGTCATTATTGTCGAATTGGGGGGCAATGACGGGCTGCGCGGTTTGAATTTGAAAGAAATGCGTGGCAATTTACGCGCTGTGGTAGAACAAAGCCAGCAGGCGGGTGCAACTGTGATTTTGTTTGGGATTAAAATTCCGTCCAATTATGGTGAAGCCTATACGCAACGGTTTGAACAAGTTTTTCAAGCCGTGGCGACAGACGCTCAGCTTGCCTTTGTGCCTTTTTTCTTAGACGGCGTGGGCGGTCATCCCGAGCGGATGCAAGCGGATGGTATCCACCCGACGGCTGCAGCGCAGGGGAAATTATTGGACAATGTGTGGGGTGTGATTGAAACCACGCTCAACGCGGTGTCCGTTGAAAAGCCATAAAAAAACCCGCGTGCCTGAACGCTGCACGCGGGTTTTTTATCGACTCAAGCCTCAAATCAGAGGTTGTCTAACAACTCAGACGTGTCTATCGCTTTCATACTCAGGCGTATCCGCCCTTGTTTGTCGATTTCCAGCACTTTGACCCGTACCATGTCGCCTTCGCTGAGTTTGTCGCTGACTTTTTCCACGCGGTCATCAGAAATCTGGGAAATATGCACCAGCCCGTCTTTACCCGGCATAATCGTCACAAAAGCGCCGAAATCCATCAATTTAGTGACGCGGCCTTCGTAAATCATCCCCACTTCGACATCGGCGCTGATCATCTCAACGCGGCGTTTGGCTTCTTGTCCGGCGGCATTATCCACCGAGGCAATTTTCACTGTGCCGTCATCGCTGATGTCGATGGACACGCCGGTTTCTTCGGTAATCGCCCGAATCGTCGCGCCACCCTTGCCGATCACGTCCCGAATCTTGTCGGGTTTAATGTGGAAAGTGATGATGCGCGGGGCAAATTCAGAAATGTCTTCACGCGACACGCCCAGCGCCTGGTGCATAATCCCCAGGATGTGCAAGCGGCCTTCGCGGGCTTGGGCCAGGGCGCTTTCCATGATTTCACGGGTAATGCCTTGGATTTTGATGTCCATTTGCAACGCCGTGACGCCCGCTTCGGTGCCTGCGACTTTGAAATCCATGTCGCCGAGGTGATCTTCGTCGCCCATGATGTCGCTTAACACCGTGAAGCGTTCTTCTTCTTTGATCAGCCCCATCGCAATCCCGGCCACCGGTGCTTTAATCGGCACGCCAGCATCCATCAGCGCCAAGCTGGTGCCGCACACCGAGGCCATCGAACTGGAGCCGTTGGATTCGGTGATTTCTGACACCACGCGCATCGAATAAGGAAAATCAGCCAGAGTCGGCATCACTGCCAACAGGCCGCGCTTAGCCAGACGACCGTGACCAATTTCGCGGCGTTTTGGGGTGCCAACGCGACCAATTTCGCCCACGCAATAGGGCGGGAAATTGTAATGCAGCATAAACGGGTCTTTGTAATCCCCTTCCAGCGCATCAATATTTTGCGAGTCGCGTTCGGTGCCCAGCGTGGTGATCACCAGCGCTTGGGTTTCGCCCCGGGTGAACAGCGCAGAGCCGTGAGTGCGTGGCAACACGCCAGTACGGATGGTGATCGGGCGCACCGTGCGGGTATCGCGGCCATCAATACGGGGATTGCCGTTGATGATCGAACCGCGCACGATGCGCTTTTCTAACTTCTCGAAAGCGGTCAGCACTGCGCTTTCTTCCCAGGCCGGGGCATCCCCCGTGCTTAACTGGGCCACCAAGCCTTTGCGCAAAGCCGACAACTGGCCCAAGCGGGTCAATTTGTCATGCACCTGATAGGCAGCGCGCACGGCCTCACCCACCTGGTTTTCAACCGCCGCCGTCAGACTGTCGTCTGCGGGCGCTGCTTGCCAATCCCAAGCGGGTTTGCCAATTTCTTGGGCAAATTCGCGAATTGCATTAATCGCCACCTGCGCTTGGCTGTGACCAAACAGCACGGCGTCCAGCATGACTTTTTCAGACAATTCTTTGGCTTCAGATTCCACCATCAGCACGGCGTTTTCGCTGCCTGCCACCACTAAATCCAGTTGCGAATCTGCCAACTGTTGCAACGTGGGGTTCAGCACATAAGCGCCATTCAAATAGCCCACTCGCGCCGCACCCATCGGCCCATTAAACGGGATGCCAGAAATCGCCAGCGCTGCCGAGGCACCCAACAGGGCAGGAATATCGGCGTTGATGTCGGGATCAAGCGACATCACGGTGGCGATGATTTGCACTTCATTCACGAAGCCCTTGGGGAACAACGGGCGCAACGGGCGATCTATCAAACGAGAAGTCAGGGTTTCTTTTTCGCTGGGTTTGCCTTCCCGCTTAAAGAAGCCGCCGGGAATCCGCCCGGCAGCATAAGTACGTTCCTGGTAGTCCACCGTCAAGGGGAAAAAATCGATACCTGGCCGACTCTCTTTGGTGGCGACCACCGTCACCAACACCACTGTGTCGCCCATGCTGACCATGACGGCACCAGTCGCTTGACGGGCGATTTCCCCCGTCTCTAAAGTAACTGCGTGCTGACCGTACTGAAACTGCTTTTTATGCGCGTTCATTTGGATTCCTAGTGACAGCTTGTTTACAACGGGCGAAACAACTTAGCGGCGTAAGCCCAAGCGTTCAATCAGATCGCGATAACGGTCTAAATCAGTTTTTTTCAAGTAATCCAGTAACTTGCGACGGCTGTTGACCATCGTGATCAAGCCACGGCGAGAATGGTTGTCATGCTTGTGAATCTTAAAATGATCAGACAAGGCATTGATATTCTTGGTTAACAGCGCAACCTGCACTTCTGGCGAGCCGCTGTCATTGGGAGCGCGTTGGAATTCTTTGAGGATGTTTGCTTTCTGCTCGGTACTTAACATGGGTACTGTGTCTCCTGAATGCATGACCCTCATGCATGTGGCTAAACTCAAAACGAAAAAGAGCGGTATTTTAATCTGGTTTAGGGTCTTGTTACAAGCGCTTTACGCCAGACTTCCGGCAAATCACCTGACATCGCACTGCCCGGCCCTCTCCTCTGAACGACACGGACAGCAAAAACAGCGCTTTTCAGGGTATGCTTAGGGGCACAAACCCTCAATTAATCCAGCACAAGCTCAGACAGGTGTGGTGAATGCAGTCATCCGTTGGAAAACCGCGCAGTTGGAAAACCCGCTTGCAAATCTTGTTATTGCTCAGCGCCGCCAGCCTCGGCGGACTGAAAGCCTATTTGGATGATCGCCTCACCCAGGTACTCGAACACCAGTTGCCACAACTCTGGCCCGCCGCCACTTGGCAGTACACGGCAGCCAATTGGCGCTTGCCAGCCGCCGTGGCGCTTGACAACGTACAACTGGCGCTGCCCAGCGGACTGCGTTTGAGTGCCGCCGAGTTGCGTTTACACGATTTGTATCGCTTTTACCCGTCCACACGCCTGCCCAGTCAAATCCAGCTTGATCTACGCGATCTGCGTTACCCGCTGGCCGAGTGGTTCCCCAACCAACCGCCGGTGTTGTGGTCAGCTTTTGGTTATGGTGCAGCCTATCTCGGCGGGGCAGAACTGACCGGCTTGGGTTTTGGCACGCTCCACGCCGATGTCGCCTTACAGCTTTACCCACAAACCGACACTGGACAACTGGCGCTACACTTACAGCTCAGTAGTCCACAAGTGGGCAAACTCGACTTGGAAATGCAGCTACAGCAGGTCAATTTTGCCGCTTTTTCGCCCTGGCAAAGCCAATGGGTCAGCCTGCGTGGCAGCTACCATCCCGGCGCACTGCTCGCCGCCTACACCAACCGCTTAGCACAACGCAACAACCTCCCAGTCGCCACGCAACGTCAACAACTTGCCCAACAACTAGAAACCGATTTACAGGCCAGCAATCTGGGCTTACCACCCGGCGTGTACACCGCCCTAAGCGCCTTGCTACGCGAACAAACCCCAGTGCAATGGCAACTGCGCCCCAGCACACCCCTGTCGCTGCATGAACTCTTCACCCGCCATCCCAGCACCTGGGCCAAGCAACTGGGTTTAGCAATGAATTTGCTCTGAGCGGCAGACAACGGTGTTCTGCGCCTAATCGCCCGCTAAGCACCCTCCGGGATGGAAAGCTATACGCGCCGCAACAAGATCGTGCTGAGATAATCTTCCGTAGCCGTAAATACCGGTTCAGCATGGTTATATTGGCGCATCAGAGGAATCACTTTGGTGCGAATCCCCATCCCTCTCGCATCGACATAACCATAATCGCGCAACACTTCGACAATGATTGGATTACGCGGTGAACGCTGCCCGGCTTTCATTTTCTCGATAGTCATGGAGTTTTGCAGCGCACCGGGGCTAATCACTTCAAGCCGGTTGGCGTAACAACTGACTTCAATATCGACTGAACGCGTCCAGTCGCGGTGTGCCAAGGCGTTCACCATCACTTCCCGTACCGCGTCCCAGGGGTAGAGCCAAGTTTTGCCACGGTGCAGATGAGCGTCAATTTCGCCGGATTCTTCTGTGAGAAAAGGTCGCAGTGCTGATGCGGCCTTTTCAATCAAGCCATGGTCTAGTAGTTCATGTTTGCCGGTTGTGCCGGCTTTCCAACGCCCCACCAATGGCCCGTCGAGAATTTCGTCCAGTTTTGCCTGATACGATTTATCTGCTCCGGCAAAAGCCATGACTCGTATTCCCGCCTGGCGCAAATAACGACGTGGAAACATACCAAACAAAACCAGCCCAGCAATCGTGCAGGCAACATTACCAGTCGGTATTTCAGTGAGAAAACCCAGACCCAGCAAACGCTGTTGCCATTGTGCTTCGGTCTCCGGTATTTCTGGATCATGTATAATGTCACGCAGATAATTTTCCAGCCTGACAATATCCAATGAATTCATTGAAGTGCCAGGCACCGGCATCGTTTCTGTGTGCAGTAAACCCCCGATAGCATATAAACGGGCTTGCTGTTCTCTGGTTGCCAATTGAGACGTGCTGCCGACACGGATATAAATTTCTTCCCGCCCACCATGCCTTAACACATAAGGCTTAGAAATCCCAGCCGGAAAAGAAATCACCGCCACCCGCTTTCCATCATCAAAATGAATTTCCTCATAAAATGGCAAAATCATTGGATGGATTTTGTCACGGAAAACATTCATTACCCAGGTTTCGGCATCAGTGCGCTGTAAACCCATAATAGCACCATCGTCACCCACGCCCAGCAAAATGCGTCCGCCCTGAAAATTGGCTAACGCAACAACTTCTTTACCAAGCTGTTCAGGGCGAATGTCATCCCGCTTAAACTCAAGCCCAGAGTTTTCACCATTGGCAATCAGTTCTAAAAGTTCCGTGCGTAACATCTATTTTGCTCAAAATTGCTGTGATTCATGAAATCATACTCCTACATACCCAAACGCAGCCCAATGGTACGGATGGCTGAAATCCTGGTCTAACTTCTCTGCCAATTCCTTTACCGCTGCTGTCGGCAACACTTCCCGAAAAAATGCAATCCGCTGCTCCGGTGTGCTGTCGCGCAGCCAGATTTGCGCTTGGCGTAAGGATTCGGCGGGTGGCAGCTTATCTTGTCGCCATAGATGATAAAAGCGACTGATCAAAATCATGGTGCTGATGTCCGCCACCGACCACAGCGACGAGATCACGCCCGCCGCGCCTGCTTGCAGTATACCTGCGGCAAGACTAACCGTTTCGTCGGGTAATTTTTCGCCAATCATGCCAGTTTCGCAGGCGCACAGCGTCACCAGGCGGGCCTTGAGCTTGCCCGCTTTGAGCAGGGTATCAAGCGTCAAGTTCTTGTCCGCCAGTGCCAGTACACTTTGCAGCGGGTCATCGGGGATGGTTTTGCCGTGGCAGTAGAAATTGATGACATCATATTCGGGCAACGCTTTCAACACCTTGTCATGAGAGGCTTGCCCGGCGTTATAAGGCGCGCACTTTGGAAAAAGCTGCCGCAACGCTGGAGTGAGATAAGCAGCATAAGCAATATCGCCCGTCGGATTTTCAATCGCAAGTGCGTTATTGCAAGCGGTTTGTTCTCGCAAGGCGCGAGCAGTGTGCAGACTGCGGGCATTAGGCGCGTAGCGGATGCGCCAATTGTCCAGGGCATAGCGCTTGCCGGTCGGTGCGCTATTGTCTGGTGTCCAAGCCGCGTGTAGCGGCAACAAATTGAGCAGACCAGCGGGAATCAGCACCAATTCTTCCGGCAGGTTATTTTGTAATGGGGCAAATACGCAGTCCCACAAACGGCGGGTGGTTTTTTCCAGTTCCTCGCACCAAGCTTTGAATTCATCACCGACAGTTTTACTGCCCGCCTCTTGCCAGGCGCGATAAATAGAGAGATAGCCTTGCAGCATCTTTTGTAATGCGGTTTCGGTGAAATCGGGGAGCCAAAGGGATTGGACTTTGGCATCGCGCGGAACGAGTAATGCCAAACCGCCGTGTTCCGTCGCCAACACATACAGCAAAGGTGTGTCCGCCGCCGCAAGTTCGATGTCCGCCCAACCGGAAGGTTTAAGAAATTTCTTATAACCCGGCAGTTGACGGATTTGTTCGATAACCCCATCCAGTTGCTCGCGGATTTTTTTTAGTTTTTCCGGCTTATGTTGTTGCGCCCAGTGCCAGTGTTGCGTGGTTTCCTGATACGCCTCGTATAAATGCGCGTGTTCGGTGTTTTGCAGGGCGGTCAAATCGGTGCGGGTGAGGGATAGGCTTTCGCTGAGTAGGCGGGCTTGGCCTTGTTCCAGGGCTTCGGTGGCTTCTTTTGGTTTGTCCAGTTTGGCGAAGGCGTAGGCCGTTTTAGTGGCGATGCCTTGCATGTCTTTGAGCCAAGACTCTTTGTCTTGACGAAAAATATTAACATTCAGCAGTTGTCTACTAGAGTTTATAAAATGCGGTAATGCGTTATCAGTTTCACTCCATATCTGATACTTGAATGACTGCTCTATCCATGTAGAAGAACCCCGTAAACTTTCTTTAGTTCCTATAAATATTCCATATTTACATGATGTTATAAGTGCCGTAGTAGCTTTGGTAATGTAATCTGCAATTCTTTTCTCACCATATAAGTCAAAGAATAGTTCACCAAGGTTAGCATGATAAATTGCCAAGTCGAGTGATAAATGTGTAGGTGTTAGATCAATTGCCTTTTTAAGATTATCAATTGAGCTGTTTAAACTATCGAGTTGATTTGTTAATAAATATTTTGTATAAAATCCCCTGCTTAAATTATTAAAGAGAACATGCGAGTTTGGTAAATCCTCGCCAACACTGATTGCTTCTGAATATAATATAATGGCTTCCTCTATTTCTAAAAATGCTTGCCAAATCTTAACTAAATCATAGCTTTTTATTCCATCATTATAGATTCTCTGCGCATGATTACGAAGACCAGAACCTAAATTGGTTAAACTCATATGTAATAATTTATTTTTCTTTAGCCTTGAAAGGTCTACTGATTTTCTGAAATTTATAATTGCATCTTCAAGATGTTTTAATTCCCTGGTAACTTGATATAAATCTCTAAAGCAATTTCCAAGGCCATTAAAATACCCTTCTAGATAAGACTTTCCAGATGGTTTTTTTATTGCCAGTATAATTGCTGTCTGATAGCAATCAATAGATTTATTTAGATCGGAGATAGTTCCTGTACATGCGTAACGAGAACGTAGTAATTTTCCAAAATTAAAATAAAAATAATCAGTTTCTTTTGCAATATGTTCTATTGAAGTTAAATAGTTAATTGCTTCATGCAATACAAGCTCATTATTATTAAAATAAGCAAAATAATTCCACAATATATTAGATAAGCTAACTGTTGTTACCAGTATAGTATCAGTATTTGAGGATAAGAAATCTGGATGGTGCTGTATGCTCCTCCAGAGCGAAATAGCTTCATTCAAAGAAGCTATATCACCAGATTGAGAATATAAATCCTCTAAATGCCGTGCTTTTTGAATAAGATTTTTTAGAAAATAATCTACATTACTCATAATTTTTCTCCATGTATGTCACAGTCAAAACTGGTTAAAATCTACACAACTACTTAATGATAAGTAGAAATAAGGTTCATCAATAATCTCTCATTTATAGCCAGTTATGGGCTATACGAATACAATGCTACTTGTCAAACAAGGGACTAAATAGCATCATTACTGTATGAGTGTCCGTACCAAGTTGATCTGCAACTGACTGAACAAACTTACGTCCATACTCAACACGGTCTTTTTCTGTCATGGACTGTATTGATCTATATGCACGATCAACAAGTTCTGGCGTTATTTTTGCTTCTATTAAATCAATATTAGATTTACCATTTTGCCAAGTCCCTTTGAATCTGACGCCATCAGCATTGATATGGACACCTTTACCATGTCGCAAATCATTAAGGAACTCACCTATAGCTAAATTATATAATTTATAAGGTAACGTAACTTCTAATTTTATCAAATTTAAAGTATTCACCTGACAAACAATCTCTGAATATCTGAGTGGCTTCATCGAATATTTTAATAAATGCAAAA
>Ga0209575_10000356_pt1 | contig 35159 bp, 25 predicted proteins | sample Medcelwee11metaG_FD_187172 | JGI IMG/M metagenome (GOLD analysis project Ga0209575, IMG submission 187172) | Freshwater pond sediment microbial communities from the University of Edinburgh, under environmental carbon perturbations - Medium... | ecosystem: Environmental > Aquatic > Freshwater >...
ATACGGTAAAAAATAACATCATTGCCAATGTTGTCTCCAGAAAAGCAGTATACCTTAGCGGTACTTATGAAGGGAAAAAACATGACAAAAAGATAGCGGATGAGGAAAATCCGATTTTTCCAAAAGGTAGCATACTTTTCAAAGACACAGGCTTTCAGGGATATGAACCTGAAAACACAACCTGTTATCAGCCGGCAAAGAAGCCCCGAGGCAAAAACCTGTCTTTGGAAGACAGATTTTTTAACAAGATGATTTCTGGAGTCCGCATTATTGTAGAACACGTCATTTCAGGTATAAAACGTATGCGCATCGTTAAAGATGTGTTCCGGAACACTAAAAACGGTTTCAGTGATCTTGTTATGGAAATCGCCTGCGGTCTGCATAATTTAAGAGAAACATTCAGAGCTCCTGATCGTACCCCAAAAGCCAGACAACCAGTATGGAACTGACCTCTTATTTCCGAAAATGTCTAATATGAAAAGAGACAATATATTTGTATTCTGTGAAAAATGGAAAAACATTATCGTTAAAAGCACGCCTAATTTTACAATATGCTTCCATTGGTGTGCCTGAAATGATATTTCGGAATCTGCAGATCACCATCTTGATGATAGGAGCTAACGCATGTTGTTTTTCTGCCTGAAAACCATTTTAAACAAAATATCCTTCAAAAATCCGGGGATATAAATAATGACATCCGGTGCTTACATTGCTGCAATGGGAATCATATCCCCCTTAGGGACAGGGAGTGACAGCACCTATCAGGCCCTTAAACGCGGGGAATCCGGATTGAATGCTGTAGATTTTTTTCAGCTCAACCGCCCGGATTTTCCCAAAGTGGGCATGGTCCCCGGAACAATCAAAAACACGCTTCCCAGAAGCCACGAGCTTGCCCGGATAGCTGCCGGACAGATCATGGCGCAATGCAGCCTGGTCCCGGATGCCGTTGTTTTAGGGGGCACCACCGGGGGGATGCTGACCTGTGAATCCCTGCTCAAGGAAAAAGAGACCGATCCCGAACGCTTCCGGTACCACGGACTGGGCACGGTTGCCGAAGATATCGCCGACCTGATGGGCTGTACCGGCCCTGCCATCACCGTGTCCACAGCCTGTTCTTCGGGAAATACGGCCCTGGCAATCGCCTTGGAGATGATCCGTTCGGGCCGGGCAGAAACTGTCCTGGCCGGGGGAGCGGACGCCCTGTGCCGGATGACCTGCTTTGGCTTTCAGTCCCTGCAGGTGGTTGATCCCGCCGGGGCCCGCCCCTTTGACAAAAATCGTTCCGGCATGAGCGTTGCCGAAGGTGCAGGCCTGCTGCTCCTTGTATCCCAAAGGCCTGAAAATCCCGTGGCGGAACTGTCCGGGAGCGGCCTGTCCTGTGATGCATACCACGCCTCATCTCCGCACCCGGAGGGTAACGGCGCGTTTGATGCCATGGTAAAAGCCATGGATGACGCCGGCATCACTCCCGAGCAGATAGATTATATCAGCCTTCACGGCACAGGTACCGAGGCCAATGACAAGGCAGAGGCTATGGCCGTGAACCGGCTTTTTAACAAAAACAGACCTGCGGCATCATCGGTCAAAGGCGCCACAGGCCACCCCATGGCCGCAGCCGGGGCCATCGAAGCGGTCATCAGTGCCATGGCCGTATCCAAAGATTTCATCCCCGGCAATACCGGATTCAGTACGCCGGATCCTGAACTAAATTTCATTCCGGTGCCCAACCCCATCCAACAACCCGTTCACAGGGTATTGTCAAACACATTTGGATTTGGCGGGAATAATGCAGCCATTGTGATCTCAAAAGCAGAAAACCGGAGAGCCGGAACCTGCTGCCGGGATGCAACAAGGGTTCAAAAACCGACAATGGGTCCCATGTCGGTTCTGGGTTCTGCCTGTGTAACCGGTGCGGGCACCACGGCTGACAGCCTGGAGGCATTTTACAAGGGGCGCTCCTTGGCAGGAATGATCACGGACAAAACCCTGACAGACCTGCTCTCTTTGAAAAAAGTGCGGCGGATGAAACGATTCTCCCGCCTGATGCTGGCCCTGGCGGTCCTGGCCGGAAAAGATGCGCCCCCCGGCATATCCCCGGCATCCATTATCGGCGGAACCGGCTGGGGATCGCTGTCGGAAACCTGGGACTTTCTTTCACGACTTTTTGCAGGCAATGAAAAGTCCTCCAGCCCCATTGATTTTGTGGGGTCGGTCCATAACGCAGCCCTGGGCCATGTGGCCATGGAACTTGGTGCAAAAGGGGCCAACATCACCACCACGGGCGGGGATGCCTCCTTTGAACAGGCCCTTTGGACAGCCGGGATTCTGGGTCAAAAAGACCATGCCCCGATGATGGTCATGGGCGGCGATGAACACCATCCGGACCTGTCTTTCAAATTTGACATGTCTGTGATCCCCGGGGAGACGGCGGCAGACGGCGGCGGCGCCCTGGTGCTGGCCCCCGGGGCGGTTCCCGGCAAAATCACCCTGACCCCCCGGCTTTTCATGAAATATGACGACCGTCTTGGGCCCAAGGATTCCCTGGCAGGACTTATCCGGGAACTGCCGGATTTCAATGACAGGTATGGTGCCGTCATGGCAGGCATCCCCCGGACCTGTACGGCCCGCGGAAAGGATCTGGCCGAAGCCTTGACCAATGCGTTTTCATCGTCCTTGCCAATTCTGGATTACCGTAGCCTTACCGGGCAGTTTGCTACGGCCCCGGCTGTTGCAGCCGTGCTTGCCGTGGACGCGGTGGAAAACAACAGGCTGCCGAACCCGAATGTTCCGGGACAATGCATGGATCTTCACCACCGCGGCATTCTTGTTCTGGGCCTTGGCAGATATCTTACCGCTGTTGAGGTGATGCCCGGATGAAAGCGCTCCTGATTTCCACCATCATCTTCATCGCCCCCCTGCTCGCAACGTATTGCAGCCGGTGAAAGATGTTTTTCCCGTTTCTATTTTAGTCTTGTTTATGGCGTATCATTTTATTATATTACTTACCTTTAAAAAAAAACCAATACAGGCAAGGCAAGGAAACTGTCTATGAAAACAGTGAGTTCTCTTCTGGATAAAGAATGGTATGCACGATATAAAGCCATCTCCAAGCTCAACATAAGAAGTTCCATCTATGATGTAACCAATCGCTGTAACCTTCGCTGCAAGGGCTGTTTCTTTTTTTCCTCCGGGGAACACGAGGCGGCCGAAGAGCAGATGGATATTTCAGAATGGGAAGCCTTTATTGATCGGGAAAAAGAGCGGGGCGTAAATCTTGCGATTCTCATCGGTGGAGAACCCACCCTCTGCATGGACCGGGTCGAGGCGTTTTATAAACGCATGCCCACCTTTGTTGCCACAAACGGACTGATCAAAGTACCCAGGGAGCGTTTTCCGGATATGATGGTGGGCATTTCGCTGTGGGGCAGCAGTGATGACGAAAAGACATTAAGGGGAAAGGATACCTTTGCCATATCCAGCCGCCACTATGAAGGCGATCCCCATGTTTACTATCTTCTGACCATTACCCCCAAACTGGTGGGAAAAATTGAGCCCATTGTCCAGAAAATTCGCAATGTAGGCGTCAAAGTTCATATGCAACTTCTTTCCAATGACGAAGGTGTGGACGGATTCAACTGGACCAATCAAGAGCTTGCAGACGTGTGCCGGGAAATGGACGACCTACTGGACCGCTATCCGGACACGGTGGTCTCCGCAAAATACTATCACAAGATCATCACCACAGGCACCATGTTAGGCCGGCCCTTCGGGTGGGCGGAGTGCCCCTCGGTGACCCAGCCCCTGGACGACCGGAAAAACAATCCCAGACGGCTGACCAACTTTATCCGCTGGGCCTCGGATCTAAAAACCATGCACCGCTGCTGCACCTCTGAAACCCGGGACTGCAGAACCTGCAAGGACGGCGCAGCCCATATGAGCTGGGTCATGGTCAATAAACGGGCACATATGAACAGTACCCGGGATCTGCAGAACTGGATAACCGTTTATGAAATGTTCGCCAAACTGTATCAGTTCATTCCATGGTAACAAAAAACGAAAATAAAAAGCCGATATACAGACAGATCGAAACGGCACACAAAGTGCCGTTCCACGACCTGGACCCCATGCATGTGATGTGGCACGGCAATTATTATAAATACTTTGATATTGCAAGGTTCGAGCTGTTTAAAGCAGGGGGGATTGACCTGTATGAATACTCCCTTACAAAACATGTCAGCTTTCCGGTAAGCCGCTCATCCATCAAGCATGTTGCCCCCTTGAAATTTCATGACGAATTTATCTGCAAAGCGTCTGTGACAGAGGCTGAATACAAAATTGCCATAAATTTTGAGATCCGGCTTAAAAATACGGGCCAGGTCTGTGCCCGGGGAAAAGGAGAACAGGTGGCTGTGCGTGTGCCTGAAATGAGGCTTCTGTACAGAATCCCCGAGGATATCACCTCATCCCTTCTGGTGTGACCTCATGCCCCCAGGCCTTTTTGAGTGCACGAACATACAAAAAATGACAAAAGCCTTTGCCATTGGCTATGAAAGGATTGTGGCCTGGGGGGATCTGCTGGATCAGGTCAATGTCTTTCCGGTCCATGATTCAGATACCGGCAAAAATCTGAAAATCAGCCTGGCACCGTTTAAGCAAATCAAGCCGACGCATGGCGGGTGCAATGGCGCCGGCAAACCATCGCCAGGGAGCTCTTTTGACCAAGGCCCTTTTGATAAATTAATTGATAATCTGTCACGGTCGGCCGTCGGCAATTCAGGAAATATTGCGGCAGCCTTTTTTTCAGGCTTTTTGGCCCATCCATTGCCCATCTCTTTTCCCAATGCCGCCAGGCAGGGCTTAAACATGGCCATGAACGCAGTGGCCGATCCCAGGCCAGGTACCATGCTGGATCTGTTTGAAAGCCAGGCCCGTTTTTTTGATGACAAGGCAAGTGACGCCCGGCTGCAGGAAGCATTCTTTGACACCGACGAACTGACCGAAGTACTCAGACAAAGTGTGGCCCAAAGCGTTACCCGACTGCCCGCCCTGCAGAAAGCAGGTGTCGTGGACGCAGGAGCCTTAGGGATGTTCCTGTTTCTGGAAGGATTCTTCAAAGCCCTTGAAGAGAGGCAGGATCAATGTATCCCGGTCATGGAAAGCTTCAAGGATCAGCTCTGTGTCGCTGCCGGATATACGGAACCGGCAGAACCGGCGTTTTGTGTGGATTTACAGATCCGGATGGATCAAGGTGCCCGCGCCCCGGACGCACTGATTAAAACCCTTGGTGACAGTATTGTCATGGCACAAACCGATCAATCCCTGAAAATCCATGTGCACACCCGGGACAGGGAGGCGCTTAAGCGGCGGGTGTCTGAGATAGGGGCGATCACGGCATGGGATGATGAACCCATCACAACCCGGCCGGAAAAAGCACCGGCCCGGACAACCCCACACACGGTGGGCATCATCACGGATGCGGCAGGCTCCATCACCCTTGAGCGGGCCGCAGCGCTTGGCATCACGCTCATGGACAGTTTCATCGTGACAGACGGCGGCGGGTGTCCTGAAACCCTGGCAGACCCGGCCCAAATCTATGCGGACATGGCCCGGGGTAAAAGGGTCATGACCGCCCAGGCCTCGGTATTCCAGCGCCGGGAAACCTTCAGGAAGGCCTTGGAGCAATATGACCGGGTGCTTTACCTGTGTGTGGGGTCCGTGTATACAGGCAATTATGAGGTTGCCGTCCAGTGGGTTGCCGACAACGGGCTTTCAGAACGCATGCAGGTTGTGGACACTGGTGCGGCATCCGGCAGGCTCGGGCTGATTGCCGAAACCGTTGCCCTGGCAGCCGAAACCCTGAAGGATCCGGCGGAACTGGCAGCCCATGCGGTAAAAATTATCGGGGCTTGCGACGAACTGCTTTTCCTCAACCAGCTGAAATACCTGGCCATGGGTGGCAGGATGTCCAAAACAGGCGGTGTAGCGGGTGATCTTCTCAGCATCCGGCCCGTCATCAGCCCCAGGGCAAACGGCGCCCAAAAAGTCGCAACCGTGAGAAACAGTGATAGCCAGATCCGGTATGCCGTCAACCGCCTTGAACGCGAGTTTGAAAAAACCGCTTCACCAAGGATAGTGCTGGAATATTCGGACAACAGGGCATGGGTGGAGGCCTCGGTCATGCCCCAAATACGTCAGGCCTGTCCCCGGGCGCGTCTTTCCCTTGTCCCGTTGTCTCTGAGCTCAGGTGTTCACATGGGGCCGGGCACCTGGGGAATGGCATTTTTACCCGGAGAACTGACCCCGGAGGACACAGATAGAGGCTATTGCCATGAAAACCTTTTCAAGCGTCATTATCCCTTTTTCCAAGGAGAGTCTGCCATGAAAGTGCTCCTGATGTCCATGCCCGATGTAGCCCCCCTGGTCATTCACCAGAATGCCGTGCACTTCCCCAACCTCGGGATTGCCAGCATCGGCGGCAACATCCATGAACGCCATGAGGTCAGAATCATTGACCTGATCCGAAAACGCCGGGCCATCCGCGCCTATCTGACGAAACAGCTGACAAGGCTTGCGCCGGATATCGTGGGGCTTTCAGCCATGTCATGGCAATGGGAGACCTGCTGCCGGATTATCCGGCTGATCAAACGAGTCCGCCCCACGGCCAAAATCGTGGTCGGGGGATACCATGCCACCCTGATGACCCAGGAGATCACAAAATCCCCGGAAGGCAAACTCATTGATTTTATTATCCAGGGAGAAGGAGAGACGGCTTTTAAACGGTTGGTGGAAGCCCTGGACGGCCAAGACACCTTCCAGGACATCCCCTCCCTGACCTACAGGGATGGAGACGGATTTATCACCAATCCCATGGGTGAACTGCAGGATCTTTCCAAGTTGAAACCGCCCATCCGGGACAAACGGCGGCTGACCTGGGGATACCATGTGATGAACATGAAGGCCGAGGTGCTGGAGACCTCAAGGGGATGCACCCGAACCTGCAATTTCTGCAGCATGAAGCACATGTACGGCCGCACCTTCAGGACCTATCCCATTGACAGGGTCATTGCCGACCTTGATGACATTTACTATAATAAAAAAACCCGGCTGGCCTTTATTGTGGATGACAACCTGGTCCTGGACACGGATAGGGTCATCCGGCTGTGCGATGCCATCATTCAGCAAGGATACCGGCGCCTGAAACTGGTAGTCCAGGCCGACAGCCTGACCATGGCCACCAATGAGGGCATGATTCGTAAAATGGCCCAGGCTGGGTTTAAGTCCGTATTCCTGGGGATCGAAAATGTCTCAAAAGCAAACCTTGCCGTGGCAGGCAAGGGAAACATTGTGGAATATTCAAGAAAAGCCGTGGCATTGTGCCAGAAACACGGCATCATGGTCATCGGCGGCCTGATATTCGGATTCCCCGATGATGACGAGACCGCCATCATTGAAAATTACCGTTTTTTAAAAGAGATTAATGCCGATGCCGCCTATTGCCAGATCCTGACCCCCTATCCCAAAACAGGCATGCGGGAACAGCTCATGGACCAGGGCCTTGTGACCAATGCCCTGGATTTGAAAAAATACAACGGCCTGTGGGCCAATGTAAAAACCCGTCACCTGAGTGCCGACAAACTGCAATACCTGTTCTGGTATCACCGCCAGACCGTTCTGGGATGGTGGGACCCGTCGGCCAGGGCCAAGGGGACCGGCAAATTATGGACCGGCATCTGGACATACATGTTCAAACCATTACTGCAACAGCAGCATGCCAGGGTCCTTAAAAAAAAGGGGTGGGAAGGCATTTATAAAGATGTGTTAAAAGAACAGGAAGAGATGAACACCTTTGAAGGCCTTTAATCTACACACTAAATAATAAAACCCATAATGCTTATTGTATTGGATGGAATATGGAAAAGCTGATTTCAGAACTCAAGCACAAAATTGTCGACACACTGGGACTGATGGATGTAACACCCGAAAATATCAATGAACAGGATCAGCTGATTGGCGGTCCCTTGGGACTAGATTCCATTGATGTCCTGGAGATGGTCATGATGCTGGAAAACGATTACGGGGTTGTCATTGACAACAAGGAGCTTGGAGAAACCGTATTTGCCACCCTTGATACCCTGGCCCGGTATGTTAACGAACATGGAAACTCAGGGTCATGACCCCATCCGTGGAGATGGCGGATCGAAGTGGACCCGGATATGAGGTCAGTAAGATCAGCATGACAGAAGCATCAGTCATCACAGCCCAGGCGATCTTTGCCCCCGAGTCGCCTTGGTTTGACGGGCATTTCCCGGACAACCCCATTGTCCCGGGCATTGCCCAGATGAGCATGATCGTTGACCTGATGCAGCGGACCATGGGACCCGGAGTGAAACTTGAAGGGTTCAAGCGGGTCAGATTCAAGCAATTGATCAGACCGGACACTCCCATTTCGGTTTTGATAAAACCGGCAAAAAAAACTCCGACTCGTTTTGAATATCAGCTTACCGTGGACCAGAAGATTGTCTGTACTGGATTTATTGATATCCGTATTGGCCAGACAGTCAGGCCTCCGGAACAGGGCAATCGCATGTAACGTTCCTGCAGTTTCATATCAATGTCGAACGGCTCATGCGGATGATACAGTATAATCCTTCTGTTTAAATAGTAAGGAGCGACACCTACATATTGTGATAGTGCCTGTGCTCATTTTCCGGAATATAACCGGAAATCAATTCCCGGTTATAAGCCGTCAGCACATTTTGATTAATCTGAATTAATGCCATTTGCTGTTTAACCCCACACTTTGAATGTTATCCCGTTAGAACATTTTATAACACCGGCACAAAATGATTGTCAATTTCGTTCTTTATTGATATAGGCTTTGTACATGTTATTTGTTGGAGTTATACAGAAAAAACTACATAATAACTTGTTCTCGGCGGCTGCGCCGCCGAGAATCGCGGTGCTGACTGCGTCCAGTACCTTGTCCAGTCGCCTCTGGCGCCTGAACAAGGTACTGGACCGGACACCGCACACCGATCATTCAGACTGCGTCTGCCTTATCGGCGCACGGCGCCGGTCAGCACCGCGATTAAGATATCAAAATGAAAAAAGGAAGAAGTAATAGCTTAGCGGGCCAAATAGGAGAATATCTTGTTTGTGCTGAATTAGGTCGAAGAGGATATGTCGCAACATCATTCACCGGGAATGTCCCTGAGTTTGATCTGATAGTTGCAAACGATGAACTTAAGACCACTCCAATTCAAGTAAAATGTTCAAGAAGTGACAATTGGCCAACAAGAGCAAATTTATGGATTGATATTGAAATAGACGATAAAGAAAAAAGACAGATTGATCATGGTGATAAAATTATTTCCAATCCAAATTTAATTTATGTCTGTGTCATCTTGGTTGAACCAGATGCAAAGGAACATGATAGATTTTTCATACTAAGAAAAAAAGACATTCAAAAGATTTGTGCTCGAAATTATCGCAAATGGATGGATGGCATAAACTGGAAAAGACCAAGAAATTATAAATCTCTTGATAATCGATACAATATTGATGACTTGCTCGAATATGAAAATAATTGGCAACTTATTGAAAATGAAGTGAATAAATCTTTGTAATTGGGGTCAGAGTAAAATTAAGCGTTAAATTCACTCAAGAATGATCCTAAACAATTATCCATGGCTCGATTACAGCGCATAGCACCCAAAGACATCCCCATCCATATCCATATCCATATCCATATCCATATCCATATCATCCAGAGGGGCAACAACCGGCAGGTTTGTTTTGGATCGGATGCCAAAGGCTTAATTTTACTCTGACCCCAATTATTCCCGTACCTTCGCGGTACCTTGACTCAGCAAGGCGGCTTCCTTCCGAAGCACCGTCACCGGTACCCCGTTGCACTACCGCTACACCCTTCGCCTCCATCCGGCTGGGTCTAAGACTTGCCAAATGTTTGGAAATCCACTACATTTGACTCACTTTTAAGAACACGTGCCGTGCCCGGCACACACAAGGCGCTTAAGTTCGTTACCGGCCTGGCGGCAGTCCATCGGATGTCCCTGTCGGGCCGCCGCTTAGCTTTGCTTATCATAATTAGTAAAATCGAACCCATTTCCAGCATAATGCTTGACGTTATTATCGGGTTGCGTTATTATTCTGGCCATGATAAAATCCTTTCGAGATAAAGAGACAGAAAAAATATTCGGCAGGCAGACTTCAAGAAAGTTGCCACAGAACATTCAGCGCATAGCACGGAAAAAACTGCTAATTCTTGATGCTGCGTTGCAATTGAATGATTTGAAAAAGCCACCTGGCAATCGATTGGAGGCATTAGAAAGAGACCGAAAAGGTGAGCACAGCATCCGCATTAACGACCAATGGCGGATTTGTTTTAAGTGGAAAGATGGTGATGCTCATGATGCTGAAATAACAGATTATCATTAGGAGATTTTATGAACAAACAGCTTCCACCTATCCATCCAGGCGAAATTCTTCTGGAGGAATTTTTAGAGCCCATGGGAATCAGTCAGTATCGTTTGGCAAAAGATATTAGTGTGCCTCCAAGGCGCATAAATGAAATTGTGCATGGAAAAAGATCAATTACCGCAGACACTGCTCTTCGGCTTGGACGTTTTTTTGATATGTCCCCCCAGTTTTGGCTGAATCTCCAAACTCGATACGATCTTGAGATAACAGAGGATTTTTTAGCCGGCAGACTTGACGACGAGGTTCATGCTCTTCATGCTCAGACATGCTAAAATGTGAAAAAGTTCAGTGATGTCCGGTTAGGTTTTTGCAAGGTAACTCCGATAGCATTTTTTTATAAAAACATCATTTTTTTGTTGACAAATGTGTAATTTTGGTAAGAGTAAAATTAAGCGTTGAATTCACTCAAGAATGATCCTAAACAATTATCCATGGCTCGATTACAGTGCATAGCACCCAAAGACATCCCCATCCATATCCATATCATCCAGAGGGGCAACAACCGGCAGCTTTGTTTTGTATATTCTGGGGGACAGCTTACTCAATTCAAACAAGAAACATGCTACGGTCAAACCGTAGATGTTCAGAGTTCACGGCGGCTCCGCCCCCGTAAATCGGCCATCTTCAAAGATTTTGAGGAATTAGATGCCCTACAATGTGTCTATTTATGTTGTGTGTAACCCTTGCCAGTAAAGGCGTTTACTTCTTTGGTTATTGATCGTTGTTCATTTAGACATCCGTCATTACAGTGCGGTCCGAGCAGCAAAGCTGCGCTGTCTGCCGGGTGCGTAAAAGTTCTGACACATATTTTTTTTCAAATTGAATCCGGCTGAATGATCAGGCTGAAGACATCCTGCCACAGTTGCCTGTGTTCAGCTATAGCCGTCACAGGCTAATCCCCCCGCCTGGATAAAAGGCATGCTTCTTGCTTTTCTCCGAGAGGTAACTGGTTTGACAGACGCCCGGCCTTCAGTGATGAATCCGTCCGCCGGCCGTTATCAAGCAAGCCGGAACAATTTACAGGTTAAGAAATCATGACGATCCAATTTGACACGACATTTGACGCTTCAATGGGCTCGCCCCGGTTAACCCCGGTTTCCAGGGAAGCATGGAGAACGGGGCTGCAAAACAATAAGGGCCCCGGGTCAGCATCTTTTTCAAATCTTCTCAAACAGGTGACAGCCCCCAACCAGGCAGCAGAACAAGACCTGGCGGCAGATTCTCTAAACGCCAGGCTCTCCCTGGTTTTGTCCCGGCATATGATGATGCAGATAAATGAAAGCCTTCTGGGAATACTGACCGAAAACGGGGATGATCAGCCACTTTGTGCCCCTTTCATGGACGGGCTTGAGCAGATGCTTTCCAACCGGACGGCCGGTCGGAAAATGGTGTCAGAAATCCGACAGGCACCGTCAAAAAACAGCTTTCAGAAAATTGAAGCCAATGAAACTGTTACCGCAACAACCGAAGAGGCCAAACGGACTGACAGCCTTGACATTGAAGCAATCATTGAGAAAGCCGCCACAACCTTTGGGGTGAATTCAGGCCTCATCAAGGCGGTTATCCAAGCGGAAAGCAGCTTTAATCCCGATGCTGTTTCTCCCAAAGGGGCCATGGGGCTGATGCAGCTGATGCCGGATACCGCAAGGGAACTTGGGGTAAAAGACCCTCTGAATCCCACTGAGAATGTAATGGGAGGAACACGGTACCTGAAGCAGTTGCTGGACCGGTATGAAGGAAGCGTCCCCCTTGCCCTGGCCGCCTACAACTGGGGAATGGGGAATCTGGACTCCCGGCCAAGCCAGATGCCCAGGGAGACTAAAAATTATGTCGCAAAAATAACAGGCATGACCCTGGCCTGAAAAACAGCCATATCCCTGCCATTGCGTTTTGTTAATCCTGGGTTGGGGGAATCGTTACCGGCGTGGGCCGGCGGGTTTGTGAAGGATATAAAATTGAGTAGGGTGAGGTATTTTTTACATGCGATTACCCTTGACCCACGAATCCTGAAATGGATATCTTGTCAGGAATATGTTAAGAAGCTTTAAAACTATATAAAGGGAGAAAAAATCTAAAAATGAACAAAATAAAAACCATTGACGATGTCATTATCAATGTGACCCGGATTATCATTGATGAACTCATGATTGAGGATGTGACGCCCGAAACCTTTGATCCTGAAATGGACCTTGTGGATGAAGTCGGTATTGACAGTATGGATCTTGCCACCGTGGCCCTGGTGATCCAGGATGAATACGGCATCCGCATTGACGAGGATGATTACCCCAAACTGACAAACGTCCGGCTCATTGCCGAATACATCAACAACAAATTATAACAGCTATGGGCTGACTTGGTCTATCAACACCCAGGCGCAACCCACAACAACAGATAAAATTAAGTTAACAATATATATAAAAACCCTCTATGCAAACACATTGGAAATTCTCAGATATTCTGTCCGATCCGGTGATTCGCAGCCGATGGCAGCGGGTAAAAAAGTACTTTTTCCTAAGGGAATCCACCTATGACATGACCAACCGCTGCAATATCCGGTGTGAAGGCTGTTATTTTTATGAAGGCGACAAACAGTTTGTCACCGGGAATAACGATCCTGACGCATGGCAGGAACTGATGGTCAGAGAAAAGGAACGGGGCATCACCTTTGTTGTGCTGGCAGGGGCTGAGCCCGCCCTGGTTCCCGAACTTTTGCAGACCTGTTACCGGGAAATTCCTTTAGGCGCCATCGCATCCAATGGGTTAAAATTCATACCGGAGGGTGTGGGCTACAGGATTCATATCTCCGTGTGGGGCAATGACCGGACAAGCCAGGCCGTTCGCAGCGCCGATCACATGCTTGAAAAACAGATCAAAAACTACAAAGACGATCCCAGGGCCGTATTTGTCTACACCTTTACTAGCAGCAACATTGATGAGATACGGGATGTGGCCCCCATCCTTGCGGAAAACGGCTGCCGCTTCACCTTTAATATGTTTTCCGCGCCGGTGGGATATGATGGAGACCTGCGGCACAACCGGCAGACACTGGCAAAAACCAGGGAGATCATGCTTGAGATGCTTGAAACCTATCCTGAGCATCTGCTCTTCTCCCACTATAACATCCTTGCCCATACCCATGAGATGGCCCTGCACGATCTTTTTCAATGTTCTTATCCGAGAATGAATCCGCATGAAGATGTGGGCCTGGGTAAAACATTCAGACAATACAGGGCAGATCTGACCTGGGACAGAAGCGCGGCATGCTGTGTGCCGGATACCGATTGTGCGGACTGCCGCCACTACGCGGCCGGCAGTGCCGTTGTCACGGCAAGACTTTTCAGACACGCCATTGATCCTGAAACCTTCAAGGCCTGGCTGGATTATGTGGATACCTATCTGTCCGTATGGGTGATGGGGTATGAAAAAGGGGAAAACCTGAGCCTGAAATTTGTAGACCCGCCAAGCAGAACCTGAGATGGACAGCTCCTTTACCCAGGTTCCGTTAACCATAGCCGTTTATCCCCACTTCATGGACCATTGTTTCGCAGGCAAGGTGGTTTTTCCGGCTGTGGAGGCGTTAAAGGTCCTGGCCGGCTTAATCGGGGAACGCGATTTTTTCACTTCCGCCTTTGCCCCGGGGCATATGGCGGATGCACGGTTCAATAAATTTCTTGTGCTTGAACCCGGCCAGGAGACCATTGAGGCGCTGTGCAATATCCGCCCCATCGACGATACGCGGATTTCGCTATCCCTGGCCACCCGGTTTTCCACAAAAAACGGTGCCATGACAAGAATCCGGGAGCATTGCACGGCTACCTTCTACGCCAAAACAGACCCTGTCCCAAACCTCTCCCCAGTCCATGTTCATGAATGTGAAGAGCCCGTGTTTAAGGTGGCAACCGATTCCATATACCGTGAACTGGTTCCATTCGGGCCGGCCTTTCACTCCATTAAGGATGAATTGCGGCTTGCCCGGTCCGGCGCGTATGCAACACTGAAAGCGATGCCCGATGATCCGGATGATCCATTTAAAACCATGCTGGGATCAGGATTTCCCCTGGATGGTGCCTTCCATGCCGGCTGTGTCTGGAGCCAGCGGTTTTTCGGCGTTGTGGCCTTTCCGGTGGGGTTTGATAAACGGATCATTTACAAACCCACGGTTGAACATCAGGATTATACTGCCCGGGTCATCCCCCAATATCAAACCCACGGGACCCTGGGGTTTGACATATGGATTACCGACAAGCAGGGCGATCTGTGTGAAACCGTATCCGGGGCAATGATGAGAGATGTCAGCGGCGGGACCATCACCCCTCCGGCATGGATCAGGGAGGGCATCCACTGATGTTCATACTTTTCTGCCTGATTGCCTATGCCGCAGGCTCATTGAACGCTTCCATCCTTATGCTGCAGGTGAAAACAACAAAAGATCCCCGGACCCTGTTCAGCAAAAACGCCGGGACCACCAATGTTTACAGAATCCTGGGGGTGAAATGGGCCGGATTTGTCCTCATAACCGATGTGGGCAAAGCGTTTGTGATCTCGGCGGCGGCATCCCGGTTTCTGTCTGTGCCCGCACTCCTTTGGGTTGGATTTTTTCTGCTTCTGGGGAACCGGTTCCCCTGTTTCCACGGATTTAAAGGGGGCAAAGGCGTTGCCCATTTGATCGGCTTTTCCCTGTTTCTTACTCCTGTATTTACAGTGCTGTCCCTTGCCGGCTGGTGTGCAGGATATCTTTTTTTCCGGCTGCCTTTTGCCGGTTCCATGGTGCTTGTGGCCATCATCGGCATGGGCCTTACCCGAGCTTGCCGACTCGATTTTATGGCAATTGCCGGGGTGATTGTGTGTATGGGGTTTATCGTACTCAATCACCGCAGCAACCTGCTTGCCCTTGTACCCGGGTATCAACCTATGGAGGTTTCAAAAAAAAAGCGAATGATGCGCCATGACACCTGAAACTGAAACCCCCTGGGCCTTTTTTGACAGGCTGTACTGCATCTCGCTTCGGGATCGTACTGACCGCCGGGAACGGACCAGGCTTGAATTTTCACGCATAGGCATTCTGAAGCGTGTGGAATTTGTCCTGGTGGAGAAAGATCACAATGATCCCTGCCGGGGCATCTTTGCGTCCCATCTTCTATGCATGGAAAAAGCCATTGATGCCGGGGCACAACAATGGGTCGTATTTGAGGATGACGTGGTAATTCACCGGTATACCCCCAAGATTTTAAGCGCAGCCGTTACACATCTGTCAACCTGCGGCACCTGGAGCCTGTTTTTTTTCGGATGTCTGATCAGGGGCAGTTCAAAAACCGGTAATCCAGGGGTAAAAAAGATCAGGTATCAGGCATTGACCCATGCCTATGCCGTCAGCCGCGCCTTTGGCAAAGAGATCGCAAGACAGCCCTGGCGCGGGATACCCTATGACGTGATGCTCAAAAACCTTTGTGACGACTATTTGGGAATAACGCCTTTTTTTGCCTTCCAGAGCAATGCAGAAACAGACAATGATGCCTGCCGCGGCCTGGACAGGTTCCGGCGTTGTTTTGGCGGCCTTGGATTTATCCAGCTGATGAACGAATTTTTTTATGCCCACCGCCTGATGATCATTGTCGGTCATGTAGCGGTTCTCGCAGGTCTTTTGGTGTGCCTATGGTAAATTCAAAAAAAGGCGACAAACAGCTGAACATCGGTCTGTTGATCATCACGATCCTTGCCGCGGCCTTCATGCTCTTTGTCAGTTTCCAAAGGCTTTATGTAGAAACGGATATCACGGCATCGCTTCCGACACACAACCGGGTGATCCATGACGCTCTTGATTTTTTTGACCACCATCCCCTCCAGGACCAGGTCATTATCAGTGCAAGCCTTGGCACCCGTGATCCGGAACGGCTGGTCAAACTTGCCGCCATGGTGGAAGAACAACTTTGGGCCTCTGGACTGTTCAGCCGTGTGGGAATGGATCACTACCAGCAGATCATGCCCGAACTGATCACCCAGGTGGTAAAAACCCTGCCCTTTCAATTCACCCGGACCCAGCTTGAAAACCAGATCCGTCCCCTGCTCTCGCCAGACGCCGTCCGGGAGACGCTCTCCCAAACCCATGAACGCCTCTTAAGCCTTGAGGAAGTGGGCACATCCGAATTCATAGCCCTTGACCCCCTCGGGTTGAAAAACATTGTACTGGCAAGGCTGAAATCCCTGGCACCGGTTGATGAATTCAACTTTTACCAAGGCAAACTTTTGTCACCGGATTCACGGCATTGCCTGATCATGGCCACCCCCAAAGGCTCGGGCACGGACTCAAAATTTGCCACCCGGACCATGGATCTGATCCATGCCGTCCAGACCCTTGCCCAAACAGCGTTTTCCCGGCCGGATGAGCATGCCGTACTCACCTCGGTAGGGGCATTCAGGGCCGCCTATGACAATGAAAAAATAATCAAACATGATGTCCAAAACGCCATCCTCATTGCCACGGCAGCCATCACCCTTCTGCTGTTTCTGGCCTTTCCCCGGCCATGGATCGGGCTTTTGGCCCTGGTTCCGGCCATGTTCGGCACCATTGCGGGCCTTTTTACCTATTCCCTGTTATATGACAGCATCTCCCTGATCGTTCTGGGCTTTGGCGGAGCCATCATCTCCATAACCATAGACCACGGTATTACCTACCTGCTGTTTCTGGACCAGCCCAAAAAAACATTTGGCAGACAGGCATCCACGGAAGTGCGGGCCGCTGGCCTGATCGCCACCCTGACCACGGTATGTGCCTTTCTCTCCCTGGGGGTGAGCGATTTTAAAATTCTTGAAGAACTCGGGAAGTTTACCGCCCTTGGCATGGGATTTTCCTTTGTCTTTATTCATTCCCTGTTCCCAAGGATCGTGCCCATGCTTCGGCCGGCAAAAGCCCGGAGGCTCCCCCTGAAAGGGCTGGTCAATACCCTGATTCTTCCCGGCAACTCCGGTGCCTGGTTTGCCCTGGCGCTGACACTGGTCCTGGTGTGGTTTGCCTGGCCGGTCTTTCATGTGGATCTGTCCGCCATGAGTACGGTGAGCCGGGAAACCAGGGATGCGGATACAGCATTCTATGAGACCTGGGGCAAAGGATTTACAGGCAAGTCCCATCTCATGCTGACTGCCGATTCTGTCAAAAAGCTTCAGGATTTAAGCGACCGGCTCTCAGACAGGGTCTCTGCCGTTCAAACCCAAGGTGTTCCGGCCTCGGGCACAATACTTTCAATGATATTCCCGGGGGAGGCAAAAAAACAGGAGAACTATCAGGCCTGGGTACAGTTCTGGGGTGATGAACGGGTCACGGCCCTCAAACAGACCCTGGCCCGGGAGGCAGACCGGCTCGGTTTTACCCGGGATGCCTTTGACCCGTTTTTAAGCCTGCTTGCCCCGGCCAACCTTCCGGACGGACCCGTGGCAATTCCCCAGGCCCTTTATTCCATGATGGGCATCTCTCAACCCAGAGAGAACGGCGGTCACTGGATCTGGACCACAAGCCTTATGCGCAACCCGGATGTGGATGAAAAAAGTTTCTATGACGCCTTCAGCAGCATTGCCACCGTGTTTGAGCCCCAGCTTTTTTCCGACACATTAGGTGCCATTTTGTACGCCACCTTTACCAAAATGTTCTTCATCATTGCAGGGGCGGTCCTGATCCTGCTTTTTATCTTTTTTCTGGACATCAGACTCACCATCATCACGATGCTGCCGGTCTTTTTTGCCTTTATCTGCACCCTCGGCACCATGAAACTGTTAGGACACAACCTTGATATTCCCGCGCTGATGCTCTCCATTATAATATTCGGCATCGGCATTGACTTTTCCCTGTTTTTTGTGCGCGCCTACCAGCGATACCGTGACGAATCCCATCCCTCGGTCGAACTGATACGCCTGGCCGTATTCATGGCAGGCGTTTCCACCATGATCGGATTCGGAGTGATGTGTATGGCAACCCATTCGCTTTTGCAAAGTGCCGGCCTTGCCTCCCTTCTGGGCATAGGCTTTTGCCTTGGGGGCGCTTTTTTGATTATGCCGCCCCTGCTGCGCCGCTATTTTATTTTACAAACCGCAGAATCGCCCCGGGGCAAAGGTTCATTGCCGGAACCCCAGGAGGATCAGAACCAGGAAACCGGCACACCGGTTCCATCCCGGATTCTTGCCAGGTACCGCACGGCCGAGGCATATCCCAGAATGTTCGCCCGCTTTAAACTCCAACTGGACCCCATGTTCAGAGAGCTGCCCGGGATTTTGGCAGGCAGGGACAATGTTTTGCGGATCATGGACATCGGCACAGGGCTCGGGGTGCCGGCCTGCTTTCTTCTTGAACGATTTCCCCATGCCCGTATATTCGGCCTGGAGCCGGATCCCGAAAGCCAACGCATCAGTGCCATGGCTATATCAGACCGGGGAAGTGTTGCGCTGGGCAGTGCGCCGGATCTTCCCGCTGTTCCAGAACCGGTCCACATGGCCCTGATGCTGGACATGTCCCATTTTTTAAGACCAGATGAATTCAGGTTGACCTTAAAAAGAATCAGGGCAACCATGGCTCCCGACGGTGTCCTGATTATCAGGGCCATCATCCCACCGGCCGCAAAACCAACACGGGTCTGGACCATTGAAGCGCTGAAACTGAAATTAAAAGGGGTGGTTCCCCATTACCTGTCTGTGCAAGCCATCACAGATCTTATCAACGAAGCGGATTTCAGGATGGAACATACCCAAATATCCGGTAACAATCGGGAAACCGTCTGGTTTGTCGCAAAGGTGTCCCCATGAATATCTGTACCAGTCACAATATTGGTTGTGCCGGAAACTTTGAATTTTCCAAACAAAAAATTGATCGCGCAGTATCCGGCAATCGGCTTCTCTCCATGGAGATTGAGTTAAGCCTGCGGTGCAATTTTCGCTGCAGCTACTGCTATGTGCCCCATGACGCATACTTTGATAATGAACTCAGTCTGGACGAAATATTTGAGGTCATTATCCAGGCCAAAGCACTTGGGGCCGGGAAAATTATTCTGTTGGGCGGAGAGCCCAGTATCTACGCCCATATCCGGGAGGTCATTGAATTTTTAAAAAGCCATCATCTTGAAACAGAGATCTTTACCAACGGTACCGGCATTACCCCTGATTTTTCCCGGGAACTTCGCGCAGCCGGGGTAAGGGTGGTCCTGAAAATGAACTCCTTTGATGAGGCCAGACAGGATGCCCTTGCAGGTAAAAAAGGGGCGTTTCATATTATCCACAATGCCCTTGGCAACCTTAAAGCGGCAGGCTATCCCGCCAAAGATGCGTTCCTGGCCTTGAGTACCATTATCTGCCGCCAGAACCGGGATGAACTGATTAACTTGTGGACCTGGATCAGGGACAACAACATGGCGCCCTATTTTGAAATCATTACCCCCCAGGGCCAGGCAAAAAACAATACGTCCCTTGAGCTTTCACCCCTGGAACTCAAAGTGGTGTTCGAGGAAATATGTGCCGTTGACCGGGAACGCTACGGTATTGAATGGGATCCCCAGCCGCCGCTCATGGGCAACCAGTGTATGCGGCACCAGTTTTCCTGCACCGTCACCTCCATCGGCAATGTCCAACCATGTGTGGGGATTACAAAATCCATAGGCAACATACGGGAAACCCGCCTTAAGGATATTCTGGACCATTCCCGCGAACTTCGCCTGCTGAAAAATCACCGGCAAACCATCAAAGGATACTGCCGCACCTGTGAAAAAAATGACATCTGTTACGGGTGCCGGGGCGCAGCCTTCCAGGTCACAGGAGATCTTCTGGCGTCGGACCCCCTGTGCTGGCGAAACCCGGATAACCTTAAACCCCAAAATTAACTTTCATACTTTGGTTGAGAAAAAGCAACTCCATAACTTAAATCAGGCTGTTGAGGATGTAAATATGGCTAAGGAAGAACAGCAATCAAATTTTGTAATCAGACCATCGCAATACGACAACAGAATTGACCTTGAATTAAATAAGACGCCAATTGTTTGGGATCTGAAAAATGGTAATTTGTCCTTTTTCGGTATGGATTCGGCTCTTTTCTGGACAGATCCTTCTCTGGTACGAATGTTATCGCCGCTGGCTAAAGAAATTGGACCTGATTTATTTCGGTTGCTTATAGCTTATTCATCAAGTCTTGGCACCGGTGAAGATTATCACGCAATGATCTCAACTCTGGGCAACACTTTTGAAACTGGTTTTCTGGCATGGGGACAAGCAGTTTCAACTGCGGGGTGGGGTATTTTTGAAATGCCCAAGTTTAATAATGAAGACAAAAAAGCAACAGTGATCGTACATAATTCATGGGAAATAAGCATGCAAAGGAATCTTCCTGTTGAAGAACGCTGGGGATGCCCTTTTTTGCAGGGAAAGATTATTGGAATATTCAGTCATGCCTTTAACACCCGATGCTGGGCAGATGTCATTTGCTATTATGACCAGGATAAACCATATGCAGAGTTAAAAATTTTCCCTTCGAAAAAAACCATTGAAGATGAAATTAAAAAAATTCGCTACCTGCAAATGGCAAAAAAAGAACAAGCCTTGGCAAAAAAAATTGAAGATAAAACAGCGGAACTTCGACAAGCCCAACAACAAATTGAGGAATATTCAAGGACATTAGAACAGAAGGTGGCCCAACGGACATCGGAATTACTCAATACCAACAAGGCGTTGAAGTCCGCCAAAGAAGAAGCAGAACAAGCCACCCATGCCAAAAGTGAATTCCTGGCCAATATGTCCCATGAAATACGGACACCCATGAACGCCATCACCGGCATGACGCAGTTGGCCCTCAATACAGACCTCAATCCTGTGCAGCGAAACTATCTCAATAAAATTCTGGCTTCGACCCAGAATCTTTTGGGGATTATCAATGATATCCTTGACTACTCCAAGATAGAGGCTGGTAAGCTGGAGATAGAAAATATCGATTTTCGCCTGGACAACGTGCTGGACGGCGTTGCCAACCTTGTCATGCAGGCGGCCGAAGAGAAGGCGCTGGAGGTCGTTTTTTCAACCGCCCCGGATGTGCCCCAGAATCTAATCGGCGACCCCCTTCGTCTTGGACAGGTGATCACCAACCTGACCAACAATGCCGTTAAATTTACGGATCAGGGCGAGATCGCCATACTGGTCGCTGTTGATCGTCAAGTGGACGGTCGAGCAGATCTTCATTTTACCGTTCGCGATACCGGTATCGGCATGACCCGGGATGAAATCGGGTTATTGTTCCAGGCCTTCACCCAGGCGGATGGTTCGATCAGCAGAAAATATGGCGGAACCGGCCTGGGCCTGACCATCTGCAAGCGTATTGTGGAAATGATGGGAGGAAACATCTGGGTGGAGAGCGAAAAAGGGAAAGGCAGCGCCTTTCATTTTAAGATCTGCTGTGAACTGAGCAGGAAGAACACGTTGTCATCATCGACCCTAAAGCTTCTTAAAACGCTCCATGGAATGCGTGTGCTGGTTGTTGACGACAACCCGACGGCCCGCCAGTTTTTGTTTTGCGTTCTGGACTCATCATCCTTTAATGTGGAGACGGCATCCGGCGGCAAAGAGGCGTTGAAAAAAATAATTGCCTCTTCAGAGGAGAAGCGTCCCTATGACCTGGTCATTATTGATTGGAATATGCCGGGGCTGGATGGCATTGAAACGACCAAACTGATAAAAGCGCATAGAGACTTGAGACATATTCCCTTCGTACTGATGGTGACGGCCTATCGACGTGAGGATGTGTCCCGGGCGGCTGATGATGTCGGTATGGATGGCTTTCTGATTAAACCCGTCAGTCAATCCCAGCTATTTGATACCATTATCGGAATATTCAACGATTCAGCTACGGGTGCCATTTCAAAAAAAGGACGCCGGATTGAAACTTCACACCTGGCACCGATACGTGGTGCGCGAATTCTGTTAGTGGAGGACAATGCCATTAACCGGGAAGTGGCCGTGGAACTCCTCAAACAGGCCGGTATGAACGTAACAGTGGCAGATAACGGCGAACAAGGCGTTAACGCTGTAAAATCGCAAACGTTCGATCTTGTTCTTATGGATATCCAGATGCCTGTAGTGGACGGCATTACGGCAACCCGAATGATCCGGGAGGATGAGCGCTTCAAACACCTGCCTATTTTGGCTATGACCGCCCACGCCATGGCCGGAGACCGCGAGAAAAGCATAGAAGCGGGTATGAACGACCACTTGACAAAACCAATACAGCCTGAAAAACTTTTTGCAGCGCTGCTGCGCTGGATCAAGCCTGGCGACCGCGGTGGAAGCTCATTGACGGATACTGACGCGCCAGCAGAAGCGTTAAATATCCAGATTCCGGCAATACCCGGTGTGGATATTAATCAGGGGCTTTATCATGTCGGCGGAAATACCCGAGTCTATATAAAGCTGTTAAAAAGTTTCCATTCAAATTATAAAGAGGCACTACCTCAGATCAAGACCTGCCTGGAAAACGGGAAGACTGAGGAACTGACCAGGATAGCCCATTCGATAAAGGGGGTTTCCGGGAATATTGGTGCGTTAGATTTATTTAAAGCGGCAGAAAAGTTTGAAATGGACTTGCGTAAAAATGGCATATCCATATCTTCAAACCTATTTTCCCAATTTGGGAGGGCATTGGCTGTTGTGCTGAAGGCAATTGAATCCTTTATTAAAGATCTGCCCCAGCCCGAAGCTATAGGAAACGCCATGGACCGGAAAAAGCTGATAGAGAGCCTGACAAAATTGAGCGCACTCATCCAGGAGGGCACTTTCGAAGCAGAGGATTATCTGGATGATATAAATGATTCGTTGATACAGGCCGGTGGAGGTGTTACAGTGTCTAAAATTAGAACCCATCTTGAAAATTTTGAATTCGATAAGGCGTTGAGCACCCTGAAGAAGTTGACGGGCATTGTTTCAGGAAATTTATAAGGATGGCATCCGATAAAAAGAAGCAGACCATATTGATTGTCGATGACGAACGCGCCAACCTTATCGTACTCAATGATCTACTTAAGGCAGAGTATCATGTTCTGCCGGCCAAAAGCGGCACCCAGGCCCTTGAGCGGATTAAAACCGAATCTCCGGACCTGATTCTGCTTGATGTCAATATGCCCGAAATGGACGGTTATGAGGTTTGCCGTCGACTCAAGTCGCAGGAATGGACAAGAAACATTCCCATTGTCTTCGTCACGACCCTGGACTCTCTGGAAAATGAAGAAAAGGGCTTGTTGCTCGGTGCCCTGGACTATATCAGCAAACCCTTTCATCCACCGATTGTCAAAGCCCGTGTGAAAAATATTCTTACTTTTGTCCTGCATAAAAAACTTCTGGAAGAGATGGCCAATCTGGATGGCTTGACGAAAATCCCCAACAGGCGGAGCTTTGAAGAGACCTTGAATGTGGAATGGAACAGATGCATGCGAACCTGTGATCCGTTTTCCCTGGCCATGTTGGATGTCGATTTCTTTAAGTTGTTTAATGACACTTATGGGCATAGCGCAGGCGATGACGCTTTAAGAGCAGTGGGGGCCATACTCTTTGAAAACGCGAAAAGGTCCTGTGACACAGTCGCCCGCTATGGGGGCGAGGAATTTGTTTTGCTTTTACCGGGAACGGAAGCCGAAGGTGCGTTGACATTAACGGACAAGATCCGGTTGAGCATCAAAAAGTTACGCATACCCCATTCTCATTCCAGTGTGTGTAAATATATGACGGTGAGCGCGGGCGGCGCTACCCAAATGCCTAAAGCAGGACGCTCCCCGATCGATTTACTCAAATGTGCCGATAACATGCTCTATAAAGCAAAAAAACAGGGCCGGAACATAGTCGTTTGGCACTCGTCTACCGACGAAGCTGCCAAAGAGTGATGTTCACGATTTAAAGGTAACTTTAGCTATGATGGATGAACTTATACTAAAGGAAGAAGAGACTATCCCGAAAAATGACGGCAGGAATCTACCCTGGGAGATTCTGGTTGTGGATGATGAGGAAGGCGTTCATCAGGTAACAACACTGGCGCTCAAAAATTTCACTTTTGATAACAGGGGATTAAAATTATTCCATGCCTATTCCGCCGCAGAAGCCCTCGAATGTCTCGTTAAGCATCCCAATATAGCCATTGTTTTACTCGATGTGGTAATGGAGTCTGAACATGCAGGATTAGCGCTGGTTAAAAAAATCCGGGAAGATCTCAATAATATAAACACCCGGATTGTTTTAAGAACCGGTCAGCCGGGGCAGGCCCCCGAACGAGAGATCATTCAGAACTATGATATCAACGACTACAAGACCAAAACCGAGCTTACCGCAAACAAGTTGTTTACCCTGATGTATGCAACGTTAAGATCCTACCGTGATATCATTACCCTGGAAAAAAATCGAAAGGGGCTGGAAAAACTTATTGTTGCCTCAAGGGGAATTTCATCAAGGGGAGCGCTGGCCGAATTTATAGGAGTTACGGTTGAGCAGTTGGCAGATCTTCTTAATATTGACGAAACCACTATTTTTTCCTGCAAGGTCACAGGATATATCCTTTTAGAGCATTGTCTGGAGGTGTATTCTCCGGAAAATCCTCTTGGCTTAAGCTGCATTAATATTTCTGATTTAGCAGACGGAAAACGGGATATAATTCTATCTGCAATCACAGAGCAAAAGAATGTTTTTGAGAAAGACAGATTTGTTATGTACTGCTCAAACAGCAGTCAGATTGTTCTGTTTTTTGCTCAGATGAATCAGACCTTGTCTGATCTTGATATTCGTTTGCTTAACATATTTACTGAAAACCTCATTGTAACGCTGGAGAATATTCAGCTCAATGAGACAATAATTGAGAGTCAGAAGGAGATGGTTTACCGGTTGGGTGAGGTTGTCGAATCCCGTTCAAAGGAGACCGGAAACCATGTGAAGCGCATGGCACATTATTCAGAGCTGCTTGCCTTGCTGGTTGGGCTGGATAAAACAGAAGCGGAAATGATCAAAACAGCTTCGCCGATGCACGATATTGGTAAGATTGCTATTCCCGATGCAATCTTGACCAAACCGGGAAAACTGACCCCCGAGGAATGGGATATTGTGAAGACCCATCCGAAACGGGGATTCGAAATACTCGAACAATCTTCTCTGGTTGTGATGAGTATCAGTGCCATAATTGCCTTGACGCATCATGAAAAATGGAATGGCAGGGGTTATCCGGAAGGCCTGAAAGGCACGGATATCCATATTTATGGTCGAATAACGGCCATCGCCGATGTCTTTGATGCCTTGGGAAGTGAGCGTTGTTATAAGGAGGCATGGCCCCTTGATAAAATTATTGCGCTTTTCAAAAGTGAGACGGGTAAACATTTTGATCCATTGTTAACGGATCTGTTTCTTGATAATCTGGATAATTTTTTGGAGATAAGAGATAAGTTTGCTGATTGAAAAGTTGAATAGACCAGTGACATTAACCTGTAGACCCACCCTCCCCGCAACCTTGCATAAAATTTTTTTTTCATATTTATGAGGCTAAGATGCAAGAGACCCTAACGAACAAGCCGCCGCTTATACTCACAATTGATGATGAGAAAGCCATCCGCAATAGTTTCAAGGATATTCTTGAAGATAACGGATATGAGGTTATCCAGGCAGAAAATGGCCATATCGGTCTGAAAAAAATCCGGGAACATAAACCTGATCTCATTCTGTGTGACCTGCAAATGCCCGAAATGAATGGACTTGAAGTGGTCCGTGCAGTGAAGGAAGAATTTGGAAAAATCCCCGTACTGATTGTTTCAGGCGCAGGGGTTTTAAATGATGCCATTGAAGCCGTTCGGGCAGGTGCCTGGGATTATCTGGTGAAACCATTATTCAATATGGATATTCTGCTGCAGGCGGTTGAAAAAGCGCTGGATCGCGCCAAGCTCATTGCTGAGAATGAGGCATACCAGAAAAATCTGGAAAAACAGACCGTCAAGCTTCAGCAAGAGATAGAAGAAAGAAAACGGACTGAGAAACAACTTGTACAGGCAGAAAAAATGGCCGCCCTTGGAGATCTAGTGGCAGGCGTTGCCCATGAGATTAACACCCCCCTTGGGATTGGGGTAACCGGCATCTCATATCTTAACGATGCAACCAGAGCCTTTAAAAAACGATTCACGGCCGGTGAAGCAACCAAAACTGATCTTATAAAATTTATGGAAGATTGTGAAGAGGCCTGCCAGATAACCCTTTCCAATCTCAAGCGTGCGGCGCAACTGGTGGCGGGGTTTAAACAGATTGCCGTTGACCAGTCCAGTGATGAAAAACGAATTTTTAACATAAAACAGTATATTGATGAGATTTTATTCAGTCTCTACCCACGCATAAAAAAGACCAGGCATACGGTTCATGTGGATGGGCCCGAAGATTTGGAGATGAACAGTTATCCGGGGGCGTTCTCTCAGGTATTGACCAACCTTATCATGAATTCTCTTCTCCATGGATTTGAAGATATTGAAGCCGGTCAGATTACCATTACAGTTAAGAAGGAGAATCATTCAATCATTCTGCGCTATGAAGATAACGGCAAAGGTATGACGGAAACGCAGCAGAAAAAAATCTTTGATCCCTTTTTTACCACCAAACGCGGTTGCGGCGGTACCGGACTCGGGATGCACCTGGTATTCAACCTTGTCAGTAAAAAGCTGAATGGAGAAATCAGTTGTACAAGTACAGTGGATAAAGGCACATTCTTTACCATCACTGTTCCTATGGGTGATGTCGAAAATTAGGCAGAAAATATGGCATTTCCTGGCTGATATATACTTCAGGCTGTTAAATAGAGCTGAGTAGGTTTATCCTTCTACTGTGCTTCTTTTTTTTGCCGCTCGTACAGGGAAGGAACAGCCATACCCGGACGGTTCAATCCTTCCACGGTCATCCATCGGGTGTGACGGTCTTCAGTTGATCCGGCCAGGGTGATGGGGCGGTTGCCCCGCCTGTGGATACCAATGAAAAATGCCTGGGGATAGTGTTCATACATGGTTTCAGGCTTTTTTGATGAGGTATTTACAAAATCATAGGTTTGCACGAACGAATCCTTTGCATAGTCTCCGTAGCCGGTGATCTTTGCCGGGGCCTCGATATTCCAGAAAACGTTTCTTACGCCGGCATGGGGCATCACGCTCAAATCTCCACCCGGACAGACATAGAACCCCTTCATTTTTTCAAAGAGATTTTCAAAAGGAAAAATGCCGTGAAAATCCATGGCCGTGTCCGTGCCTGAATATAGATTTCTGCCTTCATAATGTGCCGTGCATTCTGTGATAACGTTTCCTGATGCCGTCATTGTAAGCGTCACCGGATGAACCAACCGGGCATGGAACTGAACGTTTTTGACCAGGTTGTCGTTCCCCCAGCCGATGGTGACACCGGCATGTCCTTCCTGTCCTGTAAATGTCAGCTCCTTGAGGGTCCACTGGGCAGATTGGCTGAGGATAATTCCCTGGGTCATGTCGGCAAAGGTCACATCTTGTACCCATCCGTTCACTGCGCTGCTGATCCAGATGCCACCCCAGAGATAATCCTGCTCCTCGGCGGTACGGATAATTTTTCCATCCGTATCCTTGAACGGTTTGTGGTGACGGTACCCGCCGGGCCACGCGCTTTGGATGCGCAGGTGTTCGATGCCGATCTCGTGAATTCCGTTAAAAGAGAAAATTTTAGGGGTATAGCGTAAGGGCTGATCAAACCTTGCCGGACGGGTCAGACGGATGGTATGGGCATCGATAATCTTTTCAATGCCGGCAATCCAGGAAAGTTTCTGGACCGAAGCCCCAAACGTATCATTCTGGACAGAACTGAGCGCAAAAGGTGTGGTCAGTTGCACAGGGATATCCGCTTTATGTGGTTCCGGATGTGCGGGGTCGATGAGGGGATCGCTGCATACGACAGTCACCACCTGTCCTTCAAAAAATTTTCCGGTATCGGTCACCCGAATATCTGTTTGTCCCCGGACCACGTCTTGTGTAAACGCGGCCAGTTCGTTACCCTCCTCAGCGCCGAGGACGGCTAATGCTGTATGATGCCGGGCTTCTATCTCGGCTGAAACAGTTCCCAGACGACGGACCCGCCCCTCTTTTCCCGGCGCACCCATGAAAAGGACGGTTCCGTTTTTACCCGATCCATGGCCCCGCAAAACGATACGGTCAGAACGGATTTGAAGATAGGGAGACGTTTTTGTCTGATGAATGTCGTATCGGCCTTTGGGCAGAAATACAACACCGCCCCCGGCTGCTGCCGCAGCATCAATGGCCGCCTGGATCGCCAACGTGTCTTCCTTGCCGTCATCGGGAACAGCGCCGAACCGCACATGGGTGACATTGAAGAGCGGTTTTTTTATTTCGAGTATTGTTTTTTCCCCCATACCATACCCAGCTCTTGAAAAATCGGGCAGGCGGGTACCTGTGGGACCGTTCCTGACAAAATCCTTCCATACGGAAGGGGTCCACGTTTTTGCTGTTTTATCTACACAAGCCGGCCCTTCTTTTTCTCCGGATATTCGTTTTTCCACCTCGGCCTGATAGCATCCGACCGATAAAAAATAAGGCAGAATAAAAATGATCATGACTTTTGAAATCAGGGCATGATTTAAATTTTTCAGGATTTGCATCAAGAGGCTCGCCTTTTCAGGTAGATATCTGTTATACGGGTCATCCGTGTTGACGTGTCATCATATGAACCAAAGCAGATTATATCGGTATATTGATGTGGTTGTCAATTTTACAATTGACGCAGACGATGTGACTCTTTATAGTTCACCAGTGTACGTAAAAAGAAGCAACATGGTTTCAGGGTTGTTAAAGAACAAAGGAAACAGACTGCCCGGCAATTATTTATTGACCATTTGACATGAACACCCCTTAGGGACAACCGTGTTATTCAATTCCTTTCAATTCGCCATTTTTTTCCCTGTTTTAATCGGACTTTACTATTTCACCCCTCATCGGTACAGATGGGTTTTGCTTTTATCATCAAGCTATTTTTTTTATTCCTTTGCAAAAATTGAATATATTTTTATCCTCATGGGATCGACCCTGGTCAATTATACCCTAGGGCGCCTGATGTCAACCGCCCAGAAAAACAAAAGAAAACCTTATATGTGGGCAGGTGTTTTCTTAAATATCGGAACGCTTTTTTTGTTCAAATATTTCAACTTTTTCAACAAATCAGCCGCCGGTGTGCTTGGGACACTGAATATCCACCAGGATATTCCCATGTTTGAATTGCTCCTTCCCGTGGGCATCTCCTTTTATACATTCCAGGGCCTGGGCTATATTATAGATGTTTATAACGACAAGGTGCCGGCGGAACGCAAACTACATATTTTTGCCTTGTTCACGGCATTCTTTCCCCCGTTGCTTTCGGGTCCAATCAACCGGGCCAGTGACCTGATGCCCCAATTCAGACAGCCCCGAGCCTTTGATTATCAGAACGTCACCCAGGGGTTACGGCTCATACTCTGGGGACTTGTCAAGAAAATGGTCATTGCCGACCATCTTGCCGTGTATGTTAACCATGTTTACAACCATGTGGGGGATTATCAGGGCATTGCGCTCATTATCGCCACCCTGTTTTATACCGTCCAGATCTACTGTGATTTCTCAGGATATACGGATATGGCCCGGGGCAGCGCTCAAGTCTTAGGATATGACCTGATGGAGAACTTCAGGCATCCTTATTTTTCAAGGTCTCTTCACGAATTTTGGCAACGCTGGCATATCTCCCTGTCCACCTGGTTTCGGGATTATGTATATGTTCCGTTAGGGGGAAACAGAGTGACAATATGGCGGTGGCGATACAATATTTTTATTACCTTTCTGATAAGCGGTTTGTGGCATGGGGCGAACTGGACATTTGTCGTCTGGGGCGCTTTGCATGGCTTTATACTGATTTTGGAGAACGCAACGCGCCATTTCCAGAGGCGACTGGCAGACAGGTTGTTTACGGGCAAGGCATCCAGGCTGAATCAAGGGATACAGGTGGTCATCACGATGTCTATGATCTCTTTTGCCTGGATTTTTTTCCGGGCCAATTCGGTGTCGGACGCATTCACCATTATCCGTAAAATGTTTTTGATCGGTATTGACGGATTTGGTTTAAAACAGGCCGGGATCACTGTAGTGGGCATCCCGCAATTTATTTCTCTGCTTTTTATGATTGTGTCGCTTTTTGGCGTAGAAATGTGGGAACGTCGGGGATGGGTCCAGGAACTGGTGGGAAATCTTCCACTCACGGTCCGCTGGGCCATCTATACGGTTGCATTCTGGTCTGTATTGATTTCGGGAGTGTTTGGCGTAAAACAGGAATTCATTTATTTTCAGTTCTGATAAAAGCAAAAAATGAACGGAACACTTTTTATTATAAAATTAGTGATATTCGGAGTGCTGAATCTTTTTATTCTCACACTCCTTCTCTATGGCTTTTCAGGGCGGCACCGGGATATCCATCTGTCATATGCCGAAAGCGAGTCAAACCTGCTGGTCATTGGAGAAAACGAACACTATCCGGTCGTCTTTCTGGGAACCTCAAGGGGCCGCGTGCTTTCCCGGGATGGAAACCATGAAATGGTGGAGAGAATCCTGGGCAGGAAGGTTGCCAACCTCTCCAAAGGGGGCGGCGGCGGTCTGATGCCCATGGATGTTCATCTCTCTTTTTTCCTGAATCAGGGAAATACGGCAGACCATGTTGTTTACCTGGTGGACCCGTTTATTTTCTATTCTTCCATCAACAATGAACACAACGATTTCTTTCTCAGGGATGAGCCCTTTGAGCTGTTCATTTTCCTAAAGCTCATCAAGGAGCGTTATCCCCTGGACCGGCTCTCTTCCTACCTGCAGATGATTAAGGTCACGGACTGGCAAAAGATATCCCGCTATGCAGCCCCCGGACTCACGGAAGGTACGCTTAAGAAAATCGATGAAGAAAAGATGGAGAAGGCAAAAAAACATTATCTGAAAAAGTATGATCAGAACAACTTTGTCGCTTACGGCCATGTGGTTGATGACATTAATCGGCTGGTGAAAACCCATGGCGCCACCATCACCTATGTCATGCTCCCACTGTTCATGCCCGATTTTCCCGGCCTGCCTGAGGTAGATGCCTTCTTGAGGAAAACGGCTGATCGTGAAGCTGGGGTCTTTTACATCAACTGTTCATCGTCCATGCAGGATAAAAAATTTTATTACGACCATATGCACTTTAATAAAACAGGCATTGAGTACTTTCTAAAAACATATATCCGTCCCATATTATAAAAGACATATAGAATATCTATATACACATTCAAATCTGGATCAATATTATCTTTTTGACATAATTTTTTTCCGTTTTTATAGTTATCCGAATGGAAATAACGCATTATCCGAAAATAGAGGTCCAGACCATCCTTGAAAAGGGAACCGCCGTTCAGAACGAAGACTTTCTGGTGATCCAGGACAATATCCTCGGGGTCTTTGACGGGGCAACCAGCCTGAACAGCCGGAAATTCGGCCGGGACCGGACCGGGGGCACCATTGCCTCCCGCACGGCCGGCGCAGTATTTAAAAAAAACCATTTCCCCCTGAACCAGCTGGCCTGCCAGGCCAATGATGCGATTATGGCCCAGATGATTTCTAACGGGGTGGACACCTCAAGAACGGAAAATCTCTGGAGCACCAGTGCGGCGGTTGTACGCATCAAGGCACAGTCCCTGGAATGGGTCCAGGCCGGGGATGCCGTAATCATTCTTATCTACGAGAACGGCAGCCACAGGGTTCTGGTGAACCGGGAAGACCATGACCATGAAACCCTGACTCTGTGGAAGGAACTGGTTCGCACCCATCTGCCCCAAGACCATCAGACAGACCCGCAGCAGATCATAGATATGATGCGTGGAAAACTGGCCCACCAGATCCGCAAGGTCCGTTCAGGCATGAACATCACCTACGGGGTGCTTAACGGAGAAAAAACTGCGGAAGCATTCCTGAATCAGGGTGAGGAGCCCCTGGACCGGGTGGCCCATCTCTTGATCTTTACCGACGGCCTCTCCATCCCCCAGCCTGAACCCGAACCACACAAGGATTTCACCGATCTTGTCAAGACCTACCTGAACCTGGGCCTGGAAGGACTCAAACAGATGATCCGCAGCCAGGAAAAAAAAGATCCCTATTGCCTGGCCTTTCCCCGGTTTAAATGCCACGATGATATCGCAGCCATTGCCGTCCGGTTTTAGAGAAAGAAGAAGCCTCTCCAGCATTAATTTTTTGGCATTACCGCAAAACTCACTCATAAGATAATTGAGTTTTACCTCAAATTTTCAGGTTGATATCTTAAATCTTGCAACCATTTCGTTCAGGTGTTCAGCAAGTTTCGACAGCTCCACAGCACTGGTTTTTACCTGATGGCTTCCGGCATTCATTTCATTGGTCGCCTGACTTACGTCATTAATATCTTTTGTTAATTCTCCAGCAACAGCAGAAGTTTGGGTCACGTTTTCACTCACCTCCTGTATCCCTTGAGCCGCTTGAGTTACATTATTTGCTATCTCCTGGGTGGTTGCCGATTGTTCTTCGATGGCTGTGGCGATACTTGTTACAATTTCGTTAACTTCATTGATGATACTTACAATCGAGTTAATTGCGGTAACAGATTCATGTGTTGTTGTTTGAACCGCGGTTATCTTGTTACCTATTTCACTTGTAGCTGCTGCTGTCTGCTGTGCAAGTGCTTTAATCTCTGCGGCAACAACGGCAAAACCCTTACCTGCTTCACCTGCTCTTGCAGCCTCAATTGTAGCATTCAGGGCAAGAAGATTGGTCTGCTCTGAAATATCTGCAATCGTCTCTGTTACCTTACTGATCTCAGATGCACTTTTCCCAAGCTCACCCACTTTTTGGGAAACCTCTTTTGCAGCTTCAACTGCTGCGTGTGTTGTTTCACTGCCCTTGGCTGTGTTATGTGCAATTTCATTTATGGTGGAAGACATTTCTTCGGCAGCGGAAACAATCATATGGATATTGGCAGTCGTCTGCTCCGTTGCAGCAGCCACACTATTCATATTTGTAGCCATTTCTTGGGCTGATGCAGATACGCTGTTTGCTTTTTCCGCGGATTGTTCGGAATTAGCGGAAAGCTGCTCTGAAATGGATGAAAGCTCTTTGGCAGACGATGTCAAAGTCTGGGTCGTTTGAAAAATATTCCTGATCATCTCCTGCAAACTGGCTGACATGGTGTTCAAAGAAGTTGACAGCGTTCCGATTTCATCTCGCTGGCCGACATCAAGAGATTGCGTGAAATCACCTTCTGCCATTGTTTTTGCAAAAGAGACACCTTTAATCAGCGGAACCGTGATCTTTTTCGCAACAAAATACCAAATCAGGGTTACGAGGACCAGGGCGATAACAATGACTGAAAGCTGAAATTTTTTCTTGTGTGCGTTAATCTTTGCTATCCTATTATTTGCGGCATCAAATTCACGAACCGGCAATCCTGCAACAATAATCCAGTCCCAGGGTTTAAAATACATAAGCCTTGTTACTTTTTCCATCTCTCCGTTGCCGTCTTTGCTATCCCACATGTATCGCATTGCGCCGACACTGTCTTCAGGCAGGCTGTGTGCGGTGTTTATAATATTTTTTATCGGGAAGGAACCGTCTTCGGATTGGTAGTCAAGGACATTTTCCCCATCCCTTTGACCTTGATGTGAAATGGCATAGTTACCTTGGGAATCAAGGACATAAACATATCCGGTTTTCCCGATTTTTGTGTCCATGATCGCTTTTCTCAGGCTGGTGACGCTTTCCTGGGGGACTCCCACATATAGAACGCCAACAACGTAATTATTGGTATCATATATTGGTTCGTAAGCCGTGATGTACCATCTGTCAACGACAAACGCCCGGCCCCTGAATGTTGTTCCATTAAGGACCTCTTTGATGACCGGATTTTGTTTTCCGTCAGGATTGATTGCGGGGATATAGCTTCCCACAGCTCTTTTTCCATCTTCCTTTAATACGTTTGTAGCAACCCGCAACATGCTTCCCGATTCGTTCAAACGTTGGAATATAGTACAGGTCCCCCCGACCAACGATTTGACTTTATCAACAATTAACGATTTTTGCGACATATCGTCTGTTTTTCCGATCCATTCCCCACCGACAATCATTTTGGGAAGCAAAAGCGTTTGTTTCTCTTTCGTATATTGATTCACAGCCTGCCATTCAATGGTCTCATTGGACAATTCTACAGGGCCCTGTTGTTTCATGATATCCCGAGCAACGTTTAAAGAGCTGTCGACTTCTTTTTGAACCTGCTCTTGACTGGTCTTGCAGGTCGAATATACCCCTTTAACCAGATGCTCGAAGTTTGCAATAGTCAAATCTGAGGTTTCTCGCTTCACAAAATTTTCAGTTTGGGCATCCTGAAAAAAAGAAATCAGAGAAATTAAAACAATAGGGATTACACTAAGGACCAAGGATTTAATAATTTCCGAATATGATCTCATGCATCTCCTCTACTGTCTTAGTAGTTATGCAAAAAAACAGCACTTCAAATTTTTGGAATGTTTAAAAAATATACAGATAGTGGTTGTGGACAGACTATAAATTCAGTATTCATATTCGATTATGACGATACAAACTTACTCT
>Ga0209575_10000357_pt1 | contig 35087 bp, 33 predicted proteins | sample Medcelwee11metaG_FD_187172 | JGI IMG/M metagenome (GOLD analysis project Ga0209575, IMG submission 187172) | Freshwater pond sediment microbial communities from the University of Edinburgh, under environmental carbon perturbations - Medium... | ecosystem: Environmental > Aquatic > Freshwater >...
GTATCTATATTGTAGTTATACACATCAGACATAAGTATCTATATTGTAGTTATACACATCAGACATAAGTATCTATATTGTAGTTATACACATCAGACATAAGTATCTATATTAAAATAAATATAATAAAAATAAAACTTAGTAAATAAAAAATAAAACTAGTTATGATAAAAAAAAAATTATGAAATGTTAAATCTGTGAATGAGAAAATTTTATTTGAATTAAATACAAAGGAATCAATAGTTTTTTTAGTTAAGTACTCTATAATATATTTTTCACCAAAAAATAAAGAAGTATAAATTAAAACATTTCTTACAAAATACTCGAGAATTTGTTTAATAATAAAATCTAGATACATACCAGTTTGAGAAAAAATAAAAAAAGAATTGTTCATTAAGTTTCATTTTAACATAAATATAAATTAAAATTAAATAGAGTGGGTTGGAATCGAACCAACGACGGATTAACCAATAGATTTACAGTCTACCGCTTTAACCATTCAGCCACCACTCTTAAGCCGCTTAAAAGAATCGAACTTTTGGAAGTGGGGAATGAGCCCACATTGAGACCACTCAAGCAACAAAAAAATTAAAAGAATTTACAGGACTTTCACCTTTTTTAGTTTTTTATTCCAAAAAATTCAACTCGATTTTTTATTTAAACTAATGTTTCGCTCACCGCTACTTTCTTCTCAATTGATTTTTTTATTAATTACTAGGAAGGTTCCGTTCATTAAATTTTTAATAATCACGTAATTCATTATTAAATAATAAAGATAAATTTTATTACGTGTAATGTGTATATTTTACATATAATATTAAAATTATAGGCATCCATTTTATGCACTAAATTTTTTATTTACTATATAAAAAAAAACTAAACAGTAAAAAAAAATTAAAATTTGTAAAAAAATAAAATATTAAATTGAATTTAAATATATATTTTAATTACATGAATAAAATTCTCTATTTTAATTTTATTTGAATATAATAATATTAATCAATTCTATAAAAATATTATTGAATCCTAACGTGGCTGAACACCATACTATTATTTATAATAAGTGTTGAACTATTGGTTAGTTTTTTCCGGTCCTCTCGTACTGAGAAAAACAATATATTATATTCAATTATACTACAGTAGATAGGGACCAAACTGTCTCACGACGTTTTAAACCCAGCTCACGTACCACTTTAATCGGCGAACAGCCGAACCTTTAATAGATTATACACCATTAGGATGTGATGAGCCGACATCGAGGTGCCAAACAAACTCATTAATAAGAACTCTCAGAGTTTATCAGCCTGTTATCCCTAGCGTACCTTTTATTCGATAAGCGATAACTTTTCTACAAAAGTTTATCGGGTCACTATAACAGACATTTTCTATCCTTTTAATTCATGTTCGAATTAAAATCAAAGAAAAAAAATTTATTACAATAACTTAAATAAAATTATTATTTGCTTTTTCTTATATGCACACCTCCGTTACTCTTTAGGAGGCAACCGCCCCAGTCAAACTATCTCTCTAATTTTTATATTTAAAAAAATAATAATAAAATTAAAAAAATACAACAAGTAGTTTTCCATTTTTAAAAAATTCTCCTACATGACTAGATATTGTAATTTTTAATTAAAAGTTAGATAATAGTAAAGGTGCATAGGGTCTTCCCGTCTAGCTGTAGTTAGTTGCATCTTCACAACTATTTCAAATTCATAAAGTCAATACTGGAGACAGCGAGGCAGTCGTTACATCATTCATACAGGACGGAACTTACCCGCCAAGGGATTACGCTACCTTAGGACCGTCAGGGTTACGGCCGCCGTTTACTGGAGTTTATAACAATTGCGGTAACAATTATATTTCACTTTTCAGCACCGGGCAGATGTCAGATTTTATACTAAATTATTAAATTTTGCAAAATCTTATGTTTTTAGTAAACAGTCGCTACCTCCTCTTTTTTAATTCTTAAAGACCTGTTTATCCCGAAGTTACACAGTTAATTTGCCGAGTTCCTTCAGTATTGTTATCTTTTTCGTTTTAGTATATTCTACTAATTTACTTGTGTTAGAGTTAGTACGATTAATTAGAAATAAAAAGGATATAAAAATATAAGAATGATAAAAATACTAATACCTTACTTATATTTGTATGCCTAAAATCTATATTATTTTATCAATATTATTTTAAAATATTTATTCGTATCACACTTTATAAGATTATCTTTATAAAGTAACCCTAAAATATACAACGTTAATGATTTTCACATTAAATTTATTACTCATACTAACATTATCACTATTGATATCTCCATAAAATTTCACAATTTTACTTTTAAGAATACAATACGTTCTACTACCATCATTATTGATTTGTATTTTCGGAAAATATTTTTTTGTCATTAATTTTAAATTTTTATCTATACTAACATAATAACACAATGTATAATATTTAAAATGAGCTTTTACGCTTTCTTTAATGAATGGCTGCTTCCAAGCCTATCTTTTTTAAATATATAGATAAAAATCGTTTTAAATAAATATTTTTTAACTCCTTAAACTACAATCTGGGCTGTTTCCCTTTTGATTATTGACCTTTGCGCCAATAATCCGATTTTATTTTAAAATATAAGTATTAGAAGATTCTAATAAAAAATATAATTTAATATATATTTAAAAGATTACACAACCCCTTATATTTAAAAAAATAAATCCTACTTAGATAGGTTTCGTAGAAAACCAGCTATCACTAAACTTGATAAGCCTTTCACCCCTAATCATAACTTATCCCAGAATTTTGCAACATCCACGAGTTCAATCTTCCAACTATATAGTTTTCAATTTAGCTATGATTAGATCGTTTAGTTTCGGGTTTTATTTATGTAACTAAATTTATTTCTATTCGCATTTATTAAGTTTTGCTTGCTACATAAATAAACTCGTTAGTCCATTATACAAGAGGTACGTTAGTACAATAAGCACTAACTGCACACGCATAAAATTTCAGAATCTTTTAAAATTTTTACAAAAATCTTTTCACCTTTCCTTCGCAGTACTTATTTTCTATCAAATTTTAATATGTATAGTTTTTGAAGTAGAATTCAAAATAAACGTTTTAACTAATATTAAAACGAATTAAATATTTATAATTTTTAATTTAAAAAAAAACTAGCGGTAGATAAGATAAAAAAAATAAGAAGAAGAAATTCATAAATATCATATAAAATTCTCTATATGATAAATCCATTGGAAGATATTTTGTGTATTTAGTAAAACCTCCAAAAACTAAATTAAATCAGACTTTACTGAAACCAATCAAACCAATAGCATTTGCAATCAACATTAATGTTAAACACATAACAGGAGAAATTTCTAAAAAACTACTAAAAATATAAAATTCACTTATAAATTTTATTGTACCTGGTAAACCGGCAAAAAAAACAGTCATAAATAATATAGAGACTGCTAAATTAGGTGTTATATGTAAAATACCATTGATTTCAACTATTGAACGAGTATGATAACGACGGTAAACGCAATCAACTAAATAAAACATTAAGCATGATAAAAATGCATGAGTAGCTGTAAAGATTATACCTGCTATAATTATAGATGAGTCACCTCAACAAAAAACTAAATATATTAAATTCATTTCTTGAATAGTACCATATGCAACTAATTTTTTTATATCTGTTTGACCCCACATTTTTAATGAAGAATCAAATACACCTAATAAAGTAATTAAAATAAAAAAACTAGTATTAAATTCAAAAGATAATAAAGTAGATATTTTATAAAAACCATATAAGGCACTTTTTACTAAAAATCCACTTAAATAAATTGAAAATCCACTAGGAGCTTCTACGTGAGTTTTAGTTAATCAATAATGAAATGGTCAAATTGGAACTTTAAAACCAAATCCAAAAAATAACAATGAGTATAAAATATAAGTTTCAGTTTGAGAAAAGTAAAATCTTCTTATAATATCGAATTCTGATGATCCAACAACATATATAATATAAGAGCAAGCAGATAGTACTAATAAAGATCCTAATTGAGTTCATATAACAAAATATATAGAAGCTTGTATAGCTCGTCTACTAGGGCTAACAAAATAGACAAATAAAAATGAAGGAATTAACAAAAACTCATAAAATAAAAAAAATAAAAGAAGATTTGAAGTTGTTGTGTATAAATAAACGATAACTACAAAAATATTAAAAGTAAATATATATCTAAAATTTTTTCAATATAAACGAGTATCTAAAGCTAGTAGAGATAAAAAACCTACTATATAACTTAAAAACAACAAAACAAATCCAAATAAATCTATAGAAAAATTAAAATATAATGAATCTAGTATTGAATTTTTATAAAAAATAAAAGTAGTGAAATTTAAACTATAGAAACTATTAAGAACTAAACTTGAATTTAAGTATTGTACTATATAATTAAAAAACAAAAAAATATTTATTAAAAAACAAAAAAATGAAATTAACATAGATAATGTAACAAAATTTTTTAAATAAATAGTTGTTAAATTAGTTTTAAAAAATTGACGTAATGGAGAATATTCAACAGAATAAGCTATAACGCTTGTAAATAATAATGAAAAAACTAAAAATAGAAAATTTAATTGAAGTAGATATCCACTACTAATATAATTAAATACACCTTGCATAATATTATTTTTAATTAGATAAATATTGAGGTTAAAAAAATTATTAAAAAAAATCAACCAAATAAACTTAAATAAATATTTTCAAAAAGATATGTTTTATAAAAAATTTTTAAATTTTTTAAAGTTAAATTATTTAAAACTAAAATAAAATAAACAATAGTATTACTTAGTTTTACTTTTAAAAGACGTAAATTTATATAAAATCATAAATTAGATTTAAATAAATGAGATGGGTTATCTACACTTAAATATCAGTATTGAAACAATCATTTAAACATTCCATTCTTACTAGGGGTCGAACCTAGGTTTACGGGGTGAAAACCCGTTGTCTTAACCACTAGACGATAAGAATTATAATACACCAGCGAACGAGGATATAAATTTTTTTCTTCTAACAGACTTATATACAGGACCGTATATTTCTTTACCAACAGGGGTTAAACGTTTTTTTAATAAAACAGAGTAATTATTATCTGAATATAAAACTGATCCGTCGTTTTTTAAATATCTGAATTTAGATCTTATAAAAATTGATATAAATTTATTTTTTTTTTTAACTTTAGGATTAACAGATAGTTGACGTACACTTACTTTTAAAAATCCACCTACGTTTGCAATTTTTTTATTACCACCACCGTAAACATGGAAAACATTAACTAATATAGCACCTGATTTATCAACAGGTGAAATTAAACTTGATTTTTGTACCATATAATTAATTTATTTTTTTTTAATTATTCTATTTGAAGCAGGTGTATTAGTTTGAGTATGTAAGTTTTGTTGACGTAAAAAATTATAATTTAATTTTAAATTAAAAAAGTTAAATACACTGAAAAACGAAGAATAAGGGATAATTTTATTTATAAATATAGTTTTATATAGACTTACACATAAAAAAGTTCCAAATAATAATAAAAAACCAAAAATTAAAAACTCAAATGAGTTTATTACGTAATAAGAATTAAATAAACCATTAAAATCATTTACTAAAGTATTATTTAAACCTTCGTAATAATCATCTCATAGAGAATTAAAATCAAATAAAAAATCATTTATAAATTGAATATTTTGTAATTTTATTATTAAGAAAAAAACAAAAAATAAAAACAAAAAATAATACAGTTTTAAATTCATTAATAAATAATTATATTTAACATAACCATCTGTATTTAAATAAATTAAAAGTATTAAAAAAACTAAAAAAATACTAAATTCAGCTACTCATAAAAAACCAGTATAAAATTCCATTTGATAATAAGCAATAAAAATACCAAAAAAAATTAATTGTATAAAAGTATATAATAAAGAGTAGAATATATTTTTACTTTTAAATATCAAATATAAAGTATAAAGTAATGTTACTTGAGGTAAAAGATTTTGTGAAAAAACAAAGTCATAAAAATAATTTATATATGAGTTAAAATTTAACATAATTTATAAATTTAAATTAATATGTATATATTTGATATAATATAATGTAATCTTGTAAATTCTCAACTACCTAAAAAAAAAATACTAATTGTCATAGAGAAAAAAAATAAATGAAAATATTCTCCTAAATAAAATAAAGCAAAGAAAAAACCACCATACTCGACTGTATAACCAGCTATTAATTCTGATTCAGCTTCAGCTAAATCAAAAGGAGCTCTATTAGTTTCTAATAAAAAAGTAATTATTATTAAAGCTAATACAAAAAAGAAAGAAAAACACAGTCAAACAACTTCTTGATATATAGAAAAAGCATTAAAATTAAAAGTTTCGACAATTAAAACTAAGTTTAAAATCATTAAACCTAAAAAAACTTCAAGATTTAGAACTAAAAGCATGCATCTAACCGATGCCATAACAGCATATTTATTTTTACTAAAATAACCTGTAAGTATTATACAGTAACTAAATATAACTGAAAGTAGTGACGCATAAACTATATTATACTCTAATTCAAAAATACTAATACTTGGACCTCATACAGAGTTAATTCAAAATGTATAACATATTGCGGCTACAATAGCTGGTATTGTAACAAATCAAAATTTATTTACCTCATCAGGTACTATAATACCTTTTACAAACAATTTTAGAGCATCTGCAAGATATTGTAAACGTCCGCGATAACCAACAAAATTTGGACCAACACGTCTTTGAATTAAACTTAAAATTTTTCTTTCTGTTAAAGTTAATGAAGCAATAACTAAAGTTATTAATAGCATACATATAATATTGTATAGTAAAACTATAATATAATTTACAATAAACATCAAATTATAATTTTTAATTATATTTTTCATACTCATTAAAATAGTTATTTATTATTAAAGATCTAACATTGTAGTTTGGTAATCTATTCAATTTTTTACTTGTAAGTTGTAAATATCTAATTTTAAATATATAATATGATATACGTTTGTTTCATCTTGGTACACCTAAAGTTAATGGTGTTGCTATTCTTCTTTCAATATGTGAATCTAATAACATTAAAAAAAAGAAAAATACACCAATTAATGTAACGAAATGACCAGCTGTAGACATACTATGTCAACCCATAAAAACAACAGGGTAGTCGTGAATTCTTCTAGGCATACCAGAAAAACCTAAATAAAATTGTGGTAAAAATGTAATTCAAATACCACCAGAGTAATAAATTATGTGTAAATAAGCAAATATTCTTGAATATTTTATACCAAATAATGCAGTAAAATAATAATATATTCCAACCATAATACCCATTAATGATGCACCTGCAAGCATAATATGAAAATGAGCTACAACATAAAAAGAATCATGCATAGAAACATTTAAACCTACATGAGATAATCACATACCTGTAAAACCAGCTACTAAAAATAAAAATAAATACGAAACTGTAGCATAAAGCGCAGCGTCATGTTTTAAAGCACCATTATATAAAGATAAAGATCAATTAACAAATTTAATAGTAGCAGGTAATGAAATCATAATTGTTACTGTACTATATAAAGATCTACTTCTATGATCTAAACCTACTAAATACATGTGGTGACCTCAAACAATAAAACCCATATAAGACATAACATATACAGCTCAAATCATATGATGTTTTGAAGCAATACGACGAGTATTATTATGAGGTATTACCATACTTGGAAAACCGAAAGTTGGAATAATCAAAACATAAACTTCTGGATGACCGAAAAATCAAAATAAATGTTGCGATAATATAGGATCACCACCGTAAGCAAATTCAAAAAATGTTGTTTGTCAATGACGATCTAAAGCCATCATTATCATAGCTGCACCTAAAACTGGAGTAATAGGTACTAATAATCTTAAAGCTAATAATGTTGTAATTGTTACAAAAGGTAGCAAAACTCTTCTGTTTCTTAATCCAGGCATAGCAAGCGTACGTCTAGTTATTAATAAATTTGTAAATGAAATAGTAGTACTAATACCAGCAAATACAACTGATAAAATTAATATATCTTGTGAACCAATACCTGTAAATCTAGTATTTGAAGAAAATGGTGTAATAAATGTTCAACCAGCGACTGTTAATGAACCATTTGAACATTTTGATACATAAACTTTTTTTCTTCTAGATTTTACTACTCTATTAGCAGCATATCAAAAAGATTCGGGATATTGTATTATTGATTGTCATCAAAGTAGTTTTAAAGGTACAAATGAGTAACTTTTATAGTCATTATAAGTGTTAATTTTACCTTTTTTTCAAAATCAAGTGTACAATTCCTTTGAGTCATTTGAAACAGATAATTGAGGTGCTATATTATCAAATGATGTGTATTTTGAATTTCTATAGTTTGTTCTATCCATTAAAGGGAAATAAAATGAAGTTTTATCATAATAACGTCAATATTGAGAACGTAAAAAGGCAATTTTTGCTAATAAAATAAAACCGCAAGGTTGTATTCAAAAACCAATACTATTTAAACGAGGAAAGGCAACATCTTTTGAACCAACGTGATAAGGTACTAAAAAGTTAGCAAAAAAACCAAAAATAAGAGGAACTACTACAAAAAAAACCATAATCAATCCATGACCAGTAATAACTTGTAAATATCTTAAAGCATCTCCTTTAAAAAATGGACTTCCTGGATGAGCTAATTCTAATCTTATCATAGTAGCTAATGCTGCTCCAGATAATCCAGTTCATAATGAAAAATAAAAATAGTTCAATGCGATTCTTTTATGATTAATAGTATAGAAGTATTTTTTTAATAAATATTTTCTTGAATCATTTAATTGTCTGATACTTTCTCTTACTCTATCATATCAAAAACTAGGTATATTTAAAGATGCAAAATTAAAATAGTAATATCTAAAATCCTTAACTAAAAATGAAATTTGTTTATTTATATAATAGGTAAAACCAAACACCCGTTAATTATAAAAATATAAAATATAAAATTAAAATCAGTTGATATAAAAAAATTAATTGAAAATCCTCAAAAAAAAAAAATAAATAAAAAAATAAATAAATTATTTGGTATTGTATTTTTTTTAAAAAATTTAAAAAAAAATCAAAATAAAGTAAAAAAGTAAAGTTGTATGTGATATATTATTATTATGTCAAAAAAAAAAAATAAAATAATAAAATAAATAATAAAAATCATTATAAATTAAATGAATCTACTAAATTTGATTTTATAAAAGATGTATATCCTGTTGTAGATGATGAATTAATTCAATAAAAAAATAAACCAGTAGAGAAATTATAAGAATTATTAAACGTGAATATAAAATTAGTCAAACCTAAAATAAATAAATATAAATCATTAAAAAAAATACGTAAACCTAAATCTCTAAAATTAGAAAAAAATCAATAGTATGATACATCTAGATATTTTCTACCTAAAAATTTTAATCAAGGATACATATATAATCATGACATAATATATAAAATTAAAAAATTTTGTAAATTAGCAGCTAATAAAGGATATCTTATTCTTTCTATTTCATTAACTCTAAGAATAAAAAAGACTCAAAATACAAAAATAAAAATTAAATGTCAAAATTTAGCCATTAAGCACAAAGCTACATAATTATTAGCTAATCTAGTTCTTCTACCTTCAATTTCCAAAGATCATAAAAACTCATCATAATCATATATTCATGTAAAGTTTGAATATCAATTAACTATGTGGAAAAATTGATAAAATTCAAGTCAAACGATATATATTAACATAAGTGTTAATAAAAAAACTAATGTACTTTGTTTAAAAAATAAACCTCATCTCATATTTAATAAAAGGTAATAACCAAGAAGAATTAAAAAAATACTAGGTAATAACTTTATTAAAAATCAACGTCAAGAAAATAAATGTGTTTTATACAATTTCATTTGATCATACATATATACTGGCTCTTCACTAGCATTTAATGTTCAATAAAAAAAAATTAAAAAAACAAAGGTTTCTATCATTCAAAATAGAACATAAGAACGTTTTCAAAATCTTTGGATAACTGAAGTAAATTTACTATATTGATATTTTTTTATAAAAAAAACAAAACCCGACATTAATCAATATAAAAACATAGCAATAAGTAATATTTCTAAAATTAATTTAGTAAAAGGTAATAATCTTATGTACATTAAAAAATAAAAAGCAACTAAAGCTAAAACAATACCGATGATTCAATAACGAAGAGCATTTCATACAAAAGAAAATGCAGATAAAAACACATTAAAATTGTTTGAATATTTTGATCTATAACTTAATTCATACTTATACTCATTTAATTGGTTTACTCTAACACTTCAACGATTTGCATTAGTATAAAAGGATATATTATCGTTTATAAAAAATATAAAAGTGACAAAATAGTCAGTTCAACACTTTGTGTTAAAAAAAACGAAATTTTTTAAAAAAAAATGATTTGAAGTAGTTGTACTAGATTTATTTTTAAAAAGAAATGCACTTAAAAAAAACGAAATATAATATTTTAATGATACAAAAAATAAGTTAAAAAAATTTGATTGATATTGATAAGTTGTTTTAGAAAAATTCATACAGAGGAAATGGGAATCGAACCCATGACAACGATTTTGAAGACCGTTATTTTACCATTAAACTACTCCTCTTAGCGCTTTAATATCATATTTACAAATTCTGAAAAGAATTTATTTTTTTTAGAATCAAGTAAAACTCTATTAAAATTTTGTGTTATACTGTATATATAATAATTTTCATTATTGTAACCTCATAAATATATATAAGGTGATTTTTTAAAAAAAGAAATCAAACCAAATAAAAATCATCCTGAAAATTTAACATAAGAATTTAATAAAATATTAAATATGAAATTATAGTTATTTAATTTTTTAATTAAACTAGAAAAAAAATTAAATAAAAAATTAAATAGATTTAAAATTAATGTAGAAAAAAATAAAAAATCTAATTTTATAGATAATATTAAATTTCTATAATTTAAAAGATTGTAGTTAAAAGATTTAGCTAAAACAAAAGAAGCTAAACTTAAATATAATAATCATCATAAATAACCAAAATTCATAACAAAACGATAAAATCAAAAATATAAACCTACTATAGCAATTATATTAATATATAAACATCAGTAAACACCAGTTCTGTAAAATTGACGATTTCTAGAATAACGTCCTTTATTAAAAACTTTATTTTTTCTTAAAAACAAAACATTTAATAAATTTAAATAATTAGAATGTAAGTATTTTGATACATTAGTAGGACTATATCTAATAACATAATTTGAATTTATAGTATTTTTAATAGACGATATTAAGTTAATTTTCAATGGTAGTACTAATTTATTTAAAATAGAATTGGTTTGATTGAAAAAATATATCAATGAACTGTTATTAATTATAGAAAAAAATTTTACATTATTAGGATTTAATTTTTGAGAATTAAAAAAATAAATAAAAATAGTTAAAAAGATGTTTGAATTAACACTTTTAAATTTTTTAAAAATAAAAACTAATTCAGTATATTTAAAAAAATTTATATTAAACATCGAGTAAAATAATTTATAGAAATTTAAACAAGTTAAAAGACTAAAAGTTGTTTGTTTGTTTAGAGTATTATCAGAATTACGTAAATTATAAAAAATATTTAACATACTTGCTTTAGTTTCAAAATTTTAAAGCTTATTGGTGGGTAATAAATCTATATTTTATTAAATAAAGATTAAATACACTATAAAATGAATTATAGTTTCTTAATTTTAATATAGTTTCAGTATAAGTACGAAGTCTATAGCTTTGATAACCTGAAGAGTGTTTTCTATTAAAGTATTGAGTAGGTCAAATAAGCTCAACTATGGTAGTGATAATTAAGTATTTAAAAAATACGTATATATACATTAATGATAAAAAATCTTCTCAACGAAAATAACTATAAAAATTAAATGATTCAAAATAACAAACTAAATCAGACATCTATCTAAAATAAAGTGAAGGTAAATAATAATTATTCCACCAACAGGTTCCCCTACTGGTACCTTGTGTCAACTTCACTCAAATTACTATTTTATAAATATAAAATTGTCCAAAAATTATTTTAACAATAATTAGCTAATTTATTTCAAAATAAAACAGTTTTCCGAGCGTGATGGGCAGTGTGTGCAAAATTTGACTTTTAATTCATTGTATCATGCTAATATACAATTACTAACGATTTCATCTTCATGTTTTTGAGTTTCAAAAAACAATCCGAACTTAGATAATTTTTAGTGATTTATTTTAGTTTACACTATATAAACACTTTGTCTTTATCTTTGTAACACGTGTGTAGCCCAATATATAAAGATCGTACGGACTTGACTTCAGCCTATTAAATTTAGATATAAAAATAAAATAAATTTATAGGGTTGCGTTCGTTAAAAAACTAAATGCTACATTTTAAAACACGAACTGACGACAGCCATGCAATACCTAATTTTTTTAAAAAAATAATTATAACTAATATTTATATAAAAAAATATGATTATTGGTAAGATTTTGCGTGGATTATCGCATTAAACCACATATTCCACCGTTAGAACAAATTCCCGCCAATTCTGTTAAGTTTCTATCTTGCGATAGTACTACCCACGCGGAGTATTTAGCGTTAACTTTTAATACTCATTTTTTACAGTATAAACTACTAGGGTACCAAATCCTCTTCGCTGATTATACTTTCGTGTATTAAAAAAAGTTAAAATTGTTAACTACCTTCGTACAGTAATATATATTAACTAACCGTATTTAACCACTTATTAATATAGATTATTAACATATTTTAACTTCTTAGTATATTTTAAAATTTAATATATAAATTTTTATAAAAATATCTTATCTATACACTCTTCACGCGCAATAAAGACGAATAACGCTTACCACTCATGTATTACCGCGGCTGCTGGCACATGTATTAGCCATGGTTTCTCTTAATTTTTTATCATTTTTCAAAAATTCGAACAGACTTTACAATCAATCGTCTTCTTCATCTCCACTAGTTCGCTGGATCATATGTTAATACATTGTCCAAAATTCCCCACTGCTGTCGAATAGATAGGGTTGTTTTCATACCCATATGTGGTTAATCATTCTATTAAACTAACTAAAGATTAGGCTAAAAAAAATAAATACCTATCTTGTATCAATTTTTTTTCTATTGAAAATCAAATTAAACTTCTAACAAAATAAAATAAAATAAAATCTACTAAACTTATTCAAAGTTATAGAAAAAAAAAAGATATATTACTCACCGATACGCAATATTATTTAATAATAATATTTTACTCGCATGTGTCAGGCGTCTAGTTAGCGTTAATTCTAAGCCAAGATCACACCTAAAATGCTAATATTACTTATAAATTTTATTTTATCAAACATATTTTCTGAATGCATAATGTGCATTATATTTTTTTTGATTGTTAGTAAATAAAAGTTTTGACATACCAAATGATTGTCATCAAACTAAAAAATGTTCAAAAGGAAGTGCACAAAGTCTAATAGGCATGTGATGATGATAACGACCACAAATTTCAGCACATTGACCATAATAAAAACCTACGTTATCTACAAAAAAAGTATGATGTGTAGAACGTCCTGGGACACAGTCTATTTTTATACCTAATCCAGGTATAAATCAAGAATGTACTACATCATAAGAATTTGTAATAGCGGTGATATTAACATGAGCTGGGATAACTAATATTTTTTTTGTTCTTAAAATACGTCTAGCTAAAGTTACAGATGTGTGTTCTGTTCTAGATCTATTTTTAGAAAAAAGTTTATATTGTATATTTGAATCTAATTGATTAGTATCAATAGTTCTATTAGATGTTAATATTTGATGTCCGGAATATCTAGTTGTAACTAGTGTATCATTTTCTAAAGTTTTAAAAGTTTTTTGAATAGGTGCAATTTTTTTTTTTTTAGATCTTTGTTGTTTTAGTGTAAGATATTTTGTATGAGGTGTTGGTTTAGATTGAATATTGTTATCACCTGATCCGTATCTTAATGAAAATAAATCATCTTCAACATAATTATTTGATGTTGAGTAAGTTGGATTAATATAATCAACTTGATTTTTTAAAATTCTTAAGGGTATATGAGTACCTAAACTTCTTTTAGCTCAACGTGATGTTTCAATTAAATCAGAAGATAAATAATTATTAGATGTTTTACTTATATTAAATAGATTTAAATTGTCTAATTTTATAAAATTTGTTTTATATTCAAAATTTTCAATATTGTTAAAAATTGAATAATCAGGATTTTCAATATTAGAAATAAAGGAGTTAGCATTTATAGAATTTACTGCTGATTTATAATTTGTTAATGGTGAAAATGTAGATATATTTAAATTTGTCGATGTTGTTTTTGAAGAGACTAGTAAATTTGTAGTGTTGGAAAAATCATTTAAAACATAGGTATTATCTAATTTAATTTTTAATTGTTCAATAGAAGAAACTAGGTGGTGGTTATTAGGTTTTACATCTCTAGTTAAACCTTCTTGTCAATATGATTTAATTCATTTACTTTGAGCTCTTAATTGCAATACATGTAAATAATCATCTGCAGTTTGTAAATCTCCAAATGTACTAACTAATCATTTATTTGTACCTACATTTTTTGGGGCACTAAGAACATCGGTAAAATTTTTTAATTCAAATTTATAAATTCAATATCATTGACGACCTCTAATTCTAATAGTAAATAAACTTGATTCATTTTGTCATTCTATTAGACGTAAAATTAAATTAGAATTAGTTAAAATATTTATACATCAAATAGTAGGAACTATACATGCTAAAAAGTCACCTCATTTACTATGAGGACGATAACTAGTATTTATTTTAGGTCTCATTTTTAAGGCTCTTTGTTTAACTGTTCTAATTAATACTAAATAATAAAAGCATCATAAAAATGCAAATCAAAATCATCATCAATATTGTCATTGAGCTAAATGAACTAAAACATCAGAACGTGTGGTAGAAAAACCAACATTAAAATTATTTTGATAAGAAGCGTCTGCAGATGAATTACCTCACATAAATATATAAATTATATTTATAAAAAAAATTAAAGTTATAAAAAAGACAAATAAAATAGATAGGTTATTTAAAATAAATCAATATTTTATAGAATATCGTCAAACACTAAATAATATAGAAATTATAAGTAAAATAACAACACTATTAATTAAACAACCGTTAATTAGAATAGTTGAATATTCAACGAATGTTGTAAATATATTTAAAGAGACTTCACCATCAACTGAAATACCTGAATTGATATTTAGATTTAAGAAACTTATCATTAAATAGAAATTTACTATATAAGATATAATAAATAATACTGCTATAGCGATATTACCACCAAAACTAGAATTTGAAAAAAATTTAGAATTAAGGATGTTACGATTTGATTGAATATAATGCGCTTTTTTACCTTTTTTAATGTCAAAAAAAGTGTGATAATAAAGTCTAAATGAGTAGAATAAACCTATTATTGCTCCAATAAATAAAAATGATCATGCTGTGTAATAAAAAAATAAATTTGATGATAAACCTACAAATAAAAGATGTTTAATAAAATAACCAAATGTAAATGGTAAACCTGATAAATTAGCTAAACACAAAAAACATGCTATGCTATCATAAGGTAAATATTTATATAAACCACCCATTCTTCTAAAATCTTGAATATTACGATTAAATCTCAAAACATTACCAACGCTTAAAAAAACAGCTGCTTTAAAAAAACCATGTACATATAAATATAAAACTGTATATTCAGGTATAAAGGTAGTATACACAACCATTAAAAAACCACAGTGACTAATAGTTGAATAAGCTAAAATCCTCTTTAAATCTGATTGATAAGCTGATACTCAACCTCCGTAAAATGCAGTTATTGAACCCATAATTAGTATTAGATAATACGAATATGTACTTAATTGGAATATAACAGTAAAACGTAATAAAAGATAAATACCAGCAGAAACTAAAGTAGCAGAATGAATTAAAGCTGATGCTGGTACTGGGGCTTCCATAGAGTCTGGTAATCAAATATGAGCTCCTATTTGAGCTGATTTAATAAATGCAGCTCCTAAAAAAGAAAATGAAATAACATCTATTATAGGTAATGTTATAAATCCAATATGTAAGTCATGGTTTATATATAGATGAATAGAACTAATAATTGTTGGTATGTCTAAAGAAAAAGTTGTATTATATAGTAATAAACAACTAAAAAATATAAAAACATCACTTACTTTATTAAAAGAATATGCTTTAAATGCCGATTTTAAAGTACCTATTCTACTAGCTCAGAAATTAATTAAAAAAAATGAAGTCATACCTATCATTTCTCAACCTAAAAATAAAACTATTAAATTACCAGAACTTACTAATAAAACCATACTTAAAACAAATAAATTTAATAATAATAATAAACGCTCTACTAGAGGTTCGTAACGGAAATAGGAAAATGTAAAAATATACACACATAAAGCGATACTAGTAGTTAAAAATGAGAAACTAATTGATACAAAGTCGATAAATAAACTAAAATTAACTCTAAAATTTGAGTTTAAAAACATTCAGTTACCTACTTCAATATAATAGTAAGAGTTGAATGATATTATGTCTATAAAAGTAAATAAAATGAAAAATCACATGAGAAATATACTAACTAAATTAAAAATAAAGACACCATACAAACCTAAATAACTTATAAATAACAAACTAATACATGTTGAAATAAAAAGCATTAAAAAACCAAAAAAAAATAAAGGATAACTTAAATAATCAAATGTTAATGACTGATATATTTGTATAATTGAGTTTTCAAAGAAATTAACATCAAACCTTAAATCGTTATTTAGTTCTAGTAAAGAGAACGTAATATCATATGAATAATATTTAATAAAGTTTATATTCAATAATAAGAATAAAAATAACAGTAAAATAAATGATTGAATTATATATAAGCCTATCATTTTAATTTAATGAATGGATAGTTGAATTAAATAAATATATTGGTGAAAAGTGTAAATTGGATATATAATAAAATATATCGTATATAAAAAAAGTATATAAACTTAACAAATATATAATTTTTATTTAACTAAACGTAAAGTATTTGCTAAAAAATTAGTACGACAGTATACTAATCATAGAACTAATTCTAAAATTACAGGTCTTCTTAAAGGAGGAAATGCTAAGTATATAAAAACGTACATATATGAACCTATTAAACCAAAATTACCACCTAAACGATTAAAAAATCTTCCGTATGGTAAAAATGAAGCTGCGTATAAACAACAACCAATAAATAAACCGTATGTTATTTGGTGATAATAATTTGTTTCAAGATTAGAATACTCAGCACTATATAATCCGTGTCTATTTAATTTCATAGATAATAAAAGAAGTATACGTTTATTATAATTATTTTGAGAAGAAGTACCATGTAATACAGGTTGATAAAATAATACAAAAAAGTAAAATAATAATCCAAAAATACCTGTTTTATGGTGAGGACATGCTATTAATCATGCCATAAATGGTCTAAAATATCAATGAGGAGCTACACCGTAAAAACGAACATCTGAAACCATACCAATATCTCCTCACATAAAAATTTCATATGATAAAGCTTCTGGTTCTGGATACATTATTCAAGCAACTAATGTAATAACAACTAATATGTCAATAAGACTACCTAATTCATTTGATAAAGCTTCATCTCATCAAATCATTTCAGTATCTAACCCGTCATATGTTGTTTCATTTTTTCAATCATAATGCATATCAACACCATGAATTAAACCTAAATAAGCTAAAAAAAAAGCAGCAACGTAATGAGCATATGCTAAACGAATAACAGTATCAGTATTTAATTGTTTATCAGTAAAAAATCATCAGTAGAATTTACCTTTAAAAGCGAAAAATGTATGTAAAATATTAGCCGCAATAGTTAATGTAATTTCACTTAAATGGGTACAACATAAAACTAACCCTAAAAAAACAACAACTTGAAATACTAAAAATGTAAAAACACCACTTTTTCAAGCCGATTCATTTTCGTATTCAAAAACGTTTAAATATAATTTTCTAAATAAATGAAAATATGAAAATATGAAAACTAAATCAACACCTCTTTCATGAAGTCAAAAAAAATCATCAGTGTATAAATCTTCTATATCTTCTTCATCTCTAACCATCGGTACAATCATAGGTTCTGGGACTAAGCTAAAAGCTAACATAGTACCACTTATTAATTGTGATGCTATAACTAAAAAAGTAAAAAACCCTAAAATAGAATTAGAGTCATGAAAACTAACCGCTAATAAACTAAAATACATAATTATAGATTTAAGTGAAAATTTATAATAAGGTCGTGGTAATCACTCCATGTTATAAAATATTTAAATTAAATTTATTTTTAAAAAAAACAATCTTTTTGTTTTTTAAAAAAAAGTGTTTAAAATTTTTTTTATATTTTTGATTTTTTTTTTTTTTTGGTACTGCCATATTATGTGGTTATTCTATAAAGAATTATATAAAAAAAATTGATATATAAACTTTATTATAGTAAAAGAGTTGGTTTTATTTTGAATTAAAATATGTAACTAAGTAATTAAATTTATTAAAATCTGAAAATAAAATGAATTTATTGATATATTTATTTATTATAATTACTATTAAGTATATTACTAATAATGAATTACGAAAACTATTATCCAATCCATACATCTTTAATACTTGAAAAATCAAATCCAATGATATGAACTAACAAATCAATGGAATTTAATACTATAACTGTATGAATAGATTCTTCTTGATACTTTTTAATTAATCAAATTTTCAAAAATGAGTATTACTATCATAATACTTGAATAACTGAACAAACTGCAATTGATAATATATATAATTCTGTTTTTTTTAAAAAAAACACTAGATTAACTCTTTTTAACGTATACTATTCTTATTTTTCTAAATTTAGGACAATATTAATATCAGATATAAATAAAAATATACCTAGTATAGACGTTTTATTTAAAAACTGTAATTGATTGGAGAGAGAGACTTCAGAAATGTATGGTATAAATTTTTTATTTAAACAAGATACTAGAAAATTACTTTTAGATTACTCTAAAATAGAACATCCTATGTTAAAAGATTTTCCTTCAGAAGGTGTAAAAGATGTATTTTATGATATATTAGATAATCAAGTAACCTATAGTAATAATGAAACAACTGAATTATAATTTATATGTTAGGTTGAATTGATTTTTTTATAATTTTTTTTTGATTATGTTTAGGTTTATTTTTTTTTAATATTAATAATTTTATAACTATATTATTATTTGCAGAATTAACATGATTAGTTTTATTTGTTCTTTCAAGTACTGTAGGTTCAATAATTAACGATATAACTTCAACATCTATAACATTTTTTATTTTAGGTTTTGGTGGATTGGAATTTGTTGTTGGTTTAATGTTAATAGTCTTAATGCGTAATTTAAATGTAGTTATGTCAAATAATGATTCTTCTTCTATTACAGATGATACCTCATTATCAAATAACACTAACGTAAAAAAATGAAACATATAAATAATATTTATGGGTGATGTTGTTATATTTTATTTAATTCATAATGTCTTAATTTTTGGTTTAATTTTTTGAGGTTTAACTTGAGGTGCAGAATATTTTTTTAAAAAAAAAAATCATCTATCTAAAAAACAATTTTATGAATGTGGGTTTAAAGCAATATCTGAATTGAATATACAAATTAATTTAAATTTCACAATGTTGTGTGTTTTTTTAATATTGTACGACGTTGAATTTACTATGCTTTTCCCTGTATTATTTAATTTTACACAAATAAGCATTTTTGAGTACAGTCTTTTCATAATTTTTTTGATGCTAATTTTAATATCATTAGTTTATGATTGACAAATGCATACTTTGAATTGACATTATTAATTTACTTAGGTAAGTATAGCTTAAATGGTAGAGCACTGGATTGTGATTTCAGAGGTTGTAGGTTCAAGTCCTACTATTTACCCATTGAATACTAACTATAATTTTATAAAAAACTACAGCACTATTTATAAAAAAAACAAAATTGTTTTAAATATATATAATAACAATAACAACTTAATTAAAAATATAAAAGTATTAGATAGTTTTAAACCATTGACTATAAAATTAGAAAATAGGATAAAAAATATAAATGTTGTAAGTATAACAAAACCAAAAAATCAATTTTTTTTAACTTTTTTTAACAATAACGTATTTACCTATTCAACAGGTATGATTATAAGATCATTGAAATTAGAAACTAGAGCAATAAGAAGAAATAAACTAGGTTACATGATTTTTTTATCATTTTTTTTAAAAAAATTTAAACAAAATAGTTTTTTTAATAAAAAAACTAATATTATTATATTGAAAAAATTTAATAAAATAAATTGTATAAAAAATACACTTATAAAGTTATTTTTTAATCAAAAAATAACTTTAATATTAAAAGTCTCTAAAAATTACAATAAAAAAAACTATAAAAAAATCAGCTATATTAATAAAAGATTGAGGGAAAAATATCATATAGAATAGAGTGTATTTAAAAAAAAACAATAGTATAAGATTATTAACTGTATTTTTAATATCATTTTATTTTTTAAGATTCGAACATACAGTAAATAATGATTATATTACTTCTTTTGTATGAAATTTTTGTTTGATGCTAATAAATTCGGATAATAACTGAATATTATTAATTTTCATATTATTTATAAATAGTAAATTTATTTATTTTTTGGTTTTTTTTCTAATAAATACTGAATTTTTAAATTTTGATGTTTGATTAGAAAAATTTACAAATATAACCCCGTCATTAACTAATGGTTTTTTTTTAATACACCCTGTATTTATTTTCTGCACATATATTTATATCTTTAAACTAATATTATACAAATCTAATATTTTAGACATTTTAAAACTTTTATTAACTTCATTTGTAGCTATTGTTCTTGGTGCTTGATGAGCTAACCAAGAATTAGGTTGAGGTGGTTGATGAAGTTGGGATATGGTTGAAATTATAAATTTAATATTAATGATGATAAGTTTAAAAAAAGTACACGAAATTTATAAAATACCTAAAATAAAAAAAATTAAAATAAATAGTGTTATGGTTATTATCTATTTTCACTTGTGTATTAGATATGATATATTTAATTCTATTCATTCATTTGTATCATCTTTTATATTAGAATACACTAATATACTTGCATTTATTCTAGTAATATTTAATTTTTTTAAATTAAATAAAGTAAAATTTTCAATAATTGATTTTAATTTATTATTATTTAAAATAATAATATTCGTTTATATAGTAGAAACTTTATGAGTTGAACTCTTTTTTTTTAAAAATTATATTATATGATATATTTATTGTTGTTTTATTATAGTGTTTTTAATTTGAAATCTTTTAAAAGATTTCAAATTAAACAACACTATAATAATAAATTTCAATATATTAATGTTTTTAATTATTAATTTTAAGTTTTTTTTAAAAAACTTAAAATTAAATAATTTACATTTTTTAGTTATAACAGCTTTATTGGTATTTTTTATAAAAACACAGTTTGATTATATATTTAATTATCAATTTAGCAATTGGAATTATATTTTTAATACTTCAGACTTTTTTTTAATAAATAATTTAAATTATCTAGAAGCTTGATTTAATATAAACATATTAAATGAAAAGAATTTAAATAATTTAAACTACATATCATTTTATAATTTTTTAAGCTCATTAAAATTATTTTTAACATCAAATTTCACTAATTTTTCATATTATTTATATTTCTATGATCTTATATTCATATTTATACTATTTATAATAATAGAAATTTTAAAGAACATCATAATAGTTTATACTAAATATAAAATATGATGTATATAAATTAAAATAATATTTGAGGTATGTAAATTTAAAAACAATAACGCAAAGATCTCAAAAAAAACGTTATAATACTAGATATATATTAAAAAATAATAAATTAAAAAAAACAATTATAACTCCTAGAGGTGGTAGATTTGAATATATTTATTTTTTTTTTATTAAAAAAATATTTAAAAAAATATGTAATAACAATAATATAAATAAAAGACGAGTTTTTTTTTTATGTAACTCTAATATGCCTTTAACAAAAAAATCTAAAAATTCACGTATGGGTAGTGGTAAGGGTTATTTTTTAAGATGAGTTTTTTTTTCTAAAAGAAACTCTACAATAGTATTAACTGAAAATATACCTTTAATTATATTAAATAGAGTTGTTAAATGATGAAATTTGAGCATACCGTTTAAAGTTAAAATTTTATAGATGTAGAATTTGTTAAATGTTTTAAAAATAAAAATAAGGCGGGTCTCTCTTTTTCCTATTTATACTAATAAAATAAATGATAGTAAAATATATGTAAAACATATTTTATATCTAATAAGTTTATTAGAATTAAATAATAATTGTAAAACAGTTAAATTAGTTTTAAATAAGAATAAAATTGTTTTTAAAAAAAATAAGAATAAAATTCAAATATTAAGATCTCCAAATAGACATAAAAAAGCCCAATTTCATATTTGTAAAAGATTCTATTTTTTAGTATCTTATTTTCAAATATCATGGTCAAAAATAAATTTAAATAACTTATATTTAATAAACTACATAAACAAAATTTTATTATCTTTTGAATCATCTACAATGTATATAAAAAATATAAAATCAAATCTTCAAACTTACTTAACATTAAATAAAATCTATAAATTGTCTAATTTAATTAAAAGAATGGATAGATTAAATAAGTGTAATGACGTAATTTTAAAAAAAATAAATATAAAAGAATTTTTAAAATTGTTTTTACAAACCTATATATATAATTTAACATTAAATTACTTCTTTAAAGAAATTTTAAAAAATAACTATTTATATTAATTCTATATTGGTGCTTATAAATTTTTATGATGTTTCATTAGTATTGTTTATTTTTTATTTATTAAGCTCTATTATTGTATTTTTTTTACTAATAAACATCCGATCATCTAATTTAAATAAATCAAAAACAGCATTAACAATTAAAAACTCAGTAAATAAAATTATACCGAACGATTTAATAATTAGATACGGTATTGTCATTTCTTTCTTAACTATATTGTTTTTATTAAATTTTAAAGGAGATTCAAATACTTCATGATTTAGCCACTTAAATATTACTAATATGAATTTATTCCTGTTTCTATTTTTTAATATTATTTTCTTTGTAATATATTTTATTTTAATAAAACTACCAAACTTGAAAAATATACAATTCGAGTACTTTATATCAATTATCATTTTAAACTTAATTCTACCATTATTATTTTTTTCAAATAATATTTTAACCTTTTTTTTTATTTTAGAATTGGTTTCTTCTTTAATATTATTTAAATTTGTAGTTGGTAGAGATTGAGAATTGTTAATTTCTTCAAAAAAAAATAATTTTTTTAATTTTTCCAATAATTATAAATCAAATTCTTATATAAACATAATTTTTTTTCAATATTGAATTTCATTTTTTAGTAGTGTATTAATAGTTTATAGTTTATTGATGTTTTTTTATTTTTATGGATCAACAGATTTTGTAATATTAAATTTTTTAACCTCAATAGATTTTAATTTAAATTCATTGGATTTTAATATATCAATAATACTAACTTATATAGCATTTTTTATAGGTTTTTTTTTAAAACTTGGATTAGCACCTATACATTTTTATAAAGTTGAATTATACAAAGGATTACCGTTTATAACAATATTAATATATACTATATATTTTTTTTTTATATTTTTTATATTTTTTATTTTAATACTAACTTATTATTTAAACAATATTTCAATTATATGATATAATATAGGTATTTTAATTTTAACAATAGGGGTTTTTTTAGTTTTTTTTTTATTATTCGATATTTATAATTTAAAAGCGTTCTTTGCTTATAGTACAATAGTTAATAGTATGTTATTTTTAGCATTAACATTAAGTTTAATTTAAATAAATATAATATTTGAAGTCATATACTTTTTATAATTTTAAAAATAAAAAAACAATATACAATAATGTAATTTATAATAATTTTTTTAAAAAAAAAATAAATTTTAATTATATTTTAAAATTATCTAGTTTTTTATATAAAATTGGTTATAAGAAAACCTTTTTAAAAAATATAACACAAAGTACTAAAAACATATATAAGTTAAAAATCTCTGATGAATTTAATTATAATTTAGAAAAAGATGTGAAATTCAGAAATTTTAATTATTTAATAAATTCAATATTTAAAAAATCTGAATTGAATTTTAAAATTTCATGTATTGAGGTAGATAAAAAATATAGAAAAAAATTAAAAAAAAAATACACTTTTCAATTAAATTATTTAAATAGTGAAAAAAAGAATTTATTTTTTTTAAAAAATTTATCTCATATAATAAATAAAGATTTCAATAGAAGTTTAGGTATAAAAATTGAAAATACTTTATCTTTGTTATTAAAAGATTTTAAAAAATCTGAATTATATAAATTAAAAATTTTAACTTTAAAACAACTGTCGATAAAAAAATAAAACATGTTATTAGTACTTGCTGTAAAAGTCTTAGTATTAGGTGGTTGTATGTTACCAATTGCTTTTGGTGTTTTAGGAACTGGTATTTTATTTGCTGGTTATAATTTAGCTGTTTCTCGTAATCCTGAAGAAGTTGAAAACTTATTTAATTCTACATTAATGGGTTTCGCTTTAATGGAAACATTCATTTTCTTATCATTTGTTGTAGGTTATGTTATTTACGCTATGTAATAAAAAATTTAATGAATGCCTTATATATTATTAGTATTTAAAGTTATAGCTATGTGTGTTTTTGCAATTGCAGTTCGCGGTACATTACCAAGATACAGATTTGATCAATTTACACAATTAAATTGAAAGCATTTTATTTTTGTATGACTTTTTTTTTTAACACTTTCGAGTGGTTATTTAGTTTTTTTTTTATAATTATGCTTAAGTAGCTCAGTGGTAGAGCGTTAGGCTGAAAACCTAAAGGTCGTTGGTTCGATTCCATCCTTCGGCACAAAGATTAGATTAAATATCTAAGTGTGCTTAAATTATATGGTTTTTATATATACAACTTTTTTTTATTTATCATTGTATTTTTTATCATATTTAGTAAATATAAATTCATTTTTATTAAATTTTACAAGTGTTTACTATTCTAATTTTTTAATTTTATCATGATTTTTAATTATAATTGCAGTTTTATTTTTTTATAAATCAAATAGTAGTTGAATTACTGATATAGTATTATACGTATTTGGGATATACAGATTAGTAAATTTAAATCTTTTTAGCTCTTTATATCTAATTGTTAACAATTTTAAATTATTCTTGTCATTTTTATCATATAATTTTAAAAATATAACTATTTTGATCGATTCACAAATTTGAATACCTTTATTTAGAAGAGGTGGTTATCTATCCTTATTAAATTCTTCAAGAACACGTTGACAATTAAGTAAATCTAATTCTATTTTTAAAAATAAATAAAATTTATAAATTTCTAAAAAAAAAATTATACATAACTTATTGAAAATTTATACATTAGATAAACCAATTACTGATAATGTAGTTATAACAGATTTTAATTTTGAAAAAAATCATATATTTGATAGTAAAAAACATAATTATACTTTAGGATTAAAAAATATAATCGATGTTTATTTTAATAATTCATTAAAAAATAAAAATAATTCGTATTTATATTTTTCACTAGGTATTTTTTTAGAAAATTTAATAAAAAAAAAAATAACAATTTTCAATAGAATACCATTATTTTTATTTAGCCAATTATACTTAAATTTTATTAATTTATTTTATTTAAATATTTTAAAAATTTACAAAAAAAGTTTAAAATATTTAAATATTTACAATCTATTAATAATAATTTTTCTATCATTAGTTTTTAAAGATTTAGTTATTTTAAAAAATTATTTAAAATTAAAATTTAAAGTTATAAGTTTTAAAAAACATAAAAAACTATTACTTGTTTTTAGACATATTTTAAAAATAATTAGTTCTTTTTTAATTGAAAATAATGAAATTTTAGGCTTTAAAATGACTGTAGCGGGTAAAATAGGTATGGCTGGTAGCTCAAAAAAAAAAAAATGAATTTTTAAAAATGGTGAGATAAAAATCTCTTCAAAAAAAAACAAATTTAAATTAGAGGTTTTTGATGTTTGAACTAAGGCCGGATCTTTAGGTGTAAAAATTTATTTATCTTTTAAATAAAAATAATTTTTAATTAACTAGTTATAGTTTTACCTTTTCTTTTATAAACAATTTGTCTTTTAAATCTTAACCCATTATAATTGTATATATTTATAAAACGTTTATTTCTTATGTTATTACTCATGTTAATTAATTTTTTATAATCCCAATTCATCAATAAAAATCTGTTTTTGTTAGTTTTTTTTATTAAAGTTTTTTCACCTATAAAATAGCTAATATGAGAAAAATTAAATAAAAAATTCAATACATTATTTTTTTTTGTTAACTTATAACCTTTACCCTTAAACTTTAAAGTTTCGATATTTATTAAACTATATGATTTAAAAAATAAAAATAAATTTAAACTAAACTTATTTTTATTTAAAATAGTATTAGAATACTTATTTATTTTTATAAAACCAGTAACAGGTAATATTAATTTTATAAAAAAATCATTTAATATTAAAAAATTAATTTTTTTTCTTATTAATGTGATTTTGAAATTTTTAGGTATAAAGTATATATTACTTATCATGAATTTACAACTCAAGAGTTTATTTTATTAGATCGACATAGTTTATGAAATTCATGTCTATTAAAATTTGTTTTTTTATTTAAGCTATTAGATTTTGATGATAAAAGACATATATCGTTTTTTTTAGTTAAATTTTTAGTAAAAAAATTATATTTTATAAATCATAAACACCTTTTTTCAATTAAAATTCTATTATTATGAATAATACTTTTTAACATTATGAATTTTAATGTTTTTTTTATTTTTAAACTATTTATCAGTTTGTTTTTTATATATAAACGATTTTTTAATTTTAGCATTATCTATCAATTTCTCCAAAAACTATATCAACAGTTCCTATTAATGCAGCTATATCAGCTAAAAAATGACCTTTTGAAACAACAGGTATTATTTGTAAATGATGGTACGCAGGAGACCTTACTTTACATTTATATGGATTTGATGAGTTATCTGACATTAGTAAAACACCAAACTCACCTTTAGGTGATTCTACTGATTGATATGTTAACCCAGTAGGTACCTTTATACCTTCACTTCAGTATTTAAAATGATGAATTAAATTTTCCATAGAATTATACGAGTTTTTATTTAAATGTTGATTTCAAGAATTTTTATTTAAATAATTTAAAACATTATGGGGTAGTATATTACTATTTTGATTTTTATATGTATTATTAGGTAATTTAAATAATACTTTATTAATAGCTTGATTTATTATATTTAAACTTTCACACATTTCATTCATTCTAATTAAAAATCTATCAAAACTATCCCCATGTTGACCTAAATAACTTCTAAAATTTAAATAGTAATAACTAGCATAAGTTTCTAGTTTCATTAATCTTAAATCTCTTTTTATTCCTACACATCTTGACATTACACCAGTCAAACCATAATTTACACTTGTTTGATAATTATAAACCCCTATATTAACTAATCTTTGTTTTCATATTTTATTGTATGTTAATACATTATGCATTTCATTTAATGTTGTTGTAAAATTTCTACAAAATTCCAAAATATCTTCTAATAAAAAATTTGATATAGCATTGATATTTACCGAATTTGGTCTATAAAATGCGGCATGCATTCTTGCTCCACATACCCTTTCATAAAATTCCATTAATTTTTCTCTTTCTTCAAATGCTCAAAAAACAGAAGACATACTACCTATATCTAATGCATGACATGCAACTGCTAATAAATGATTCATAATTCTTGTTATCTCATCGTAGATTGTTCTTATATATGAGAACGTTGAATTATAATTTGTAGTTTGTAATAGTTTTTCTATAGATAAACAATAAGCATGTTCTTGTGCTAGCATTGAAACATAATCAAATCTATCAAAATATGGTAATGATTGTAGATAAGTTCTATCTTCTATTAACTTTTCACTACCTCTGTGTAGTAATCCAATATGTGGATCTAATCTTTCTACTACTTCACCATTTAATTGTAATATTAATCTTAAAACTCCATGTGCTGCAGGATGTTGTGGACCTAGATTTACGTTCATTGTTTTTAATTTTTTATTTGAATTAGCTAAAGCTTGTTCATGTGGATTCCATATTTGAAATATACTTCTATTCATGTATTAAATATGAGTTATTTTTATGAATATATTACATTAAATTCTTCAATTTCATTAATAATATTTAACATATGCGTTTATATTTTTTTAACTTTAGGTATTTTTTCTTCTATATTATTAGTAGTTGATAAAAGCTACTCAACATTAAATAAATTTAAACAAATACAAGAATATTATTTTCTATTTATATTTGTACTTGTATTTTTACTATCATTAGCTGGAGTACCACCATTATTAGGTTTTTTAGGGAAATTTTTATTATATATACAACTTTTAGCATATAAATCATATTACTTATTTTTAATATTTTTATTATTTAATATTTTTATTCTGTATTTTTATATACAAAATGTTAGATTTATGATTAGTAAAAACACTAATAAAACAACCTCTTCATTTTTTTTATCTAATACTATATATGAAAGTATTTTTTTTTTTTTAATTATAGTAATGTTTTTTAATTTATTCGGTATATTATATTTTGATAATTTTTTAGTTTATATAAATTATTGATTTTCATTTGATTTAAATTGTTAAATTTTAATTCTATATATTTGCTATTTAAACTAAAGATTTTTTATAGAAATGTTTTACAAGGTAATCCACAAGTTAGAGGTACTGTTATTAGAGTTCGTATTGCAACTCCAAAAAAACCCAATTCAGCTAGAAGACCTGTTGCTAAAATAGTTTTAGTTAATAAAAAAAACGTAGTTGCTCATTTACCTGGTATTGGACATAATTTAAGAAAACACTCATCAGTATTAGTTAGTGGTGTAGGTGCAAGAGATTTACCTGGAGTTAGACATTCTTGTATTAGAGGTGTAAAAGATTTTTCTGGTGTTGTTGGTAGAACAAAAAGAAGATCAATATATGGTATAAAAAATATAAATAATAAAAATAAAAAATTAAGACGTAAATTAAGGAAATTATAAATTATATATGAAAGCAGATTATATTATTACACCTTTAAATGCAGTTATATCTTGAGCAAGACAAGGGTCATTTTGACCATTAACTTTTGGATTAGCATGTTGCGCTGTTGAAATGATGCATGCAACTGTTAGCCGTTATGATTTTGATAGATTTGGTGTTATTTTTAGAGCAACTCCTAGACAATCTGATTTAATTTTTGTAGCAGGTACTTTAACAAATAAAATGGCTCCTGGTTTACGTAGATTATATGAACAAGTAATGGATCCAAAATGAGTTATATCAATGGGTAGTTGTGCAAATGGTGGTGGTTATTATCACTATTCATATTCAGTAGTTAGAGGTTGTAATCGTATTATACCTGTTGATGTTTATGTTCCTGGTTGTCCACCAACAGCTGAAGCTTTAATGTTTGGGGTTTTACAACTTCAAAAATCTTTACACCGTCAAATAAATGAAGAAGAAGATAAACTTTATTAAAATTTCACAAAAGTCATTGTATTTTTTTTATATTTTAAATAAAAGAAATAAAGATATAAAAAATAAAAAAAAAATTACATTTTTTTTTTTAAAATACTTACGTTTTTTTAAATTTATATTTTTAAAAAATCATTTAAATTTTTTAAAATATTTAAGTTTTAGAAATAATTTAAACTTTAATTTTGTTGGGTTGTATAAAGAAGTTAATTTAACTTATAAATATAATAAACAATACACTAAATATAAACTGAAAATAGAGGGGATTAACAACTTTACTGATTTAAATTTAAATTTTTATATTTATTTAAATAATATATATTATTTAAAAAAGTTATTATTAGTTTTAAATAAAAATTATATGTTATTGATAAAAAAAAAACCTACAAATAACGGTTCTAGATGAGTAAATTTATATAAGTCGTTTTTAGATAAAAAAAAAATAAACAATTTGTATAATTTAAAAAATAAATCAGGTAGAAATAATACAGGTGTTATAACTGTGCGTCATAGAAGATCTATAAAAACATTTTCAGTTAAATTTTTATATAATTATTACTCTAAATTTCTAATAGTTTCATCTTTTTTTAATTTAAAAAGACGTTTTTATCCTGTTATGGAATTAGTTGACTATAATAAAAATTATTATTATTCTAGAAGAATATCTGGTTTAATTATAGGTGATATTTTAAAAAATTTTCCATTGTTTATAAATAATGAATTTAACGAGGCTATAGGTTACAATGTTTTATTACATAAATTACCTTTAGGTTTCATATTTTGTAATCTGTCATCACAATTAACTATTAAAAAAGTAGCTTGTAGTTCAGGTACATACTGTGTTATTATTTTAAATGATAGTAATAGTTCATTAATAAAAGTATTATTACCTAGTGGTAAATATAAAATACTAAATCAATCATATACTTGTTCCGTAGGTAGAATTTCAAATGAAAATTATAAAAATTGTAATTTTGGAAAAGCTGGTAATGTTTTTAATCAAGGTTTTAGACCTACAGTTAGGGGTGTTGCTATGAATCCAATTGATCATCCTCACGGAGGAAGAACTAAAACAAATAGTCCAGAAAAATCACCGTGAGGTTGAGTTACTAAATATAATAAATAAAAATTATATTTGAAAAAAAAATTCTCCAAATCAATTTTAAAAAAAATTTTATTTTTAAAATTAAATACGTCATCAAATTATAAAAATTTTATTTTTTTTAATAAATCTAGTACTATACCACAATGTTTTATAAAATCAATTTTAAGAATTTATAAAGGTAATCTATTTAAATCATTAACTATTGATAAATTTAATACGCATTTAAAATTAGGCTTATTTGTATTTACACGAAAACCACATACTTTTATCAATAAAAAAAAAAAAAATTCAAATTTAATAAAACGTTAATTAATTTTATGGGATTATCAAGTTTACCTGTGTTAAATAAATTAGGTTATAACAATTATTGAACTAATTTTAATTATTCTAATAAATTACAAATAGAAGAATTTTCGAATATTTTAACTATAGAAATTTTAATTTTAATTCTATCTGGAGAACGCTTTTTTTATAATTATTATAATAGAATTTATAGTAATAAAAATTATAAAAGTTACATGATAAATAAAAAGAATATAATTTTTGATAAAAAAAAAATAAAAACTTATACAGGTGAATTTTGATTTTTTATTTATTCAAATTATTTTTTAATATCAACTTTAGTATATAACTCAAACGTAGCTAATGAAAAATCAATAAAACTTAGAGTAAATTATAATATTCTCTCTTTATTTTATTTAAATTATATAAATATTTTTTAAATAATTATAATTTATAAATAAATGTTTATATTTTTAAAAAAAATTAAAAAAAATTTGTACGGATTAAACATAAATTCAATAAAAAAATTTATGCAACGTTCAGAATTGAATTATAATGTTTATAATCCAACTCAATATTTATTGGAAAATATTTTTTTATCAAATTATCAGTTTAATAACTCATCTTTTAAAACAAGACATCTTTTAAATATATATCTTTTAAATTTATTAGGCACATATAGAGGTTGACGTCATTCTAGAGGCCTACCTGTTCGTGGTCAACGAACATGATCAAATGCTTGAAGTTCATATCGTTCAAATTTACTTTTACGTTCTTATAAAATAAATATATCTAAAAAAATTTACGGAAGTAATTTTTCTAATGATTATTTCACAGCTTATTTAGCTGAAGAGGTAAACAATATGTGAAGACTTCAATGAGGTTCTGAATGATTAGAAGCTAAAAAAAAAAGAGTTAATCTTCAAAAAAATGTTAAAAATAATTTTAAAGTTGATTTAATTTCAATGTCTAAATTACAAATCGATGCTATATCAAAAAAAAAAGATGCAAATAAAATAAAAAAATCAAAACGAAATGTTTTTACATTAGGTTTTGATCCAGGTTTTACAAAAAATATAATAAAAAATAACTCACAAAATAAATTAAAATAATATATGTATTTTAATAATGAAATTATACTTCAGACTTCCAGTTACTCATATTCATACTCCTCTAACCTACACAATTTAATTTATCAAGATATGTTATATAATATAAAAAATTTTAATAAAAATTTATATTTTTTATTTGAAAAAAATAAAATAAAATTTACTAATAATTTTTTAAAAATTAAAATTAAAATTAATTTTAAAAAAAATTTAATTTTTAGTAATTATATAAAAACATCTCTAAATACAAAAAATAATAATGAACTAAAGTATTTTAAATTAAAAAAAAAAACATTAAATCAACCACTATCATTAATATTAAAAAATAGACGTTTATTGCGTTATTTTTTTAAATATAGTAAAATTAAATCAAATAAATTAAATAATAAATTATTACTATTTTATAAATATTATAGATTTTATAAAAATTTTAATATTAATAACACACTCGGTTTAGTTTTATTAAATACAGGTGTTATTTCTAATTTAGTAGATGTTTTTTATTTTTTAAAATCTAAATTAATAAAAATAAATAATAAAGTAATAAGTTCATTTTGATATGTTATTAAACCTAATGACATAATCTCGTTCAATCAAATTTTGTTTTTTTCTAAATATTATTTATATTTTAAGAATTTTAATTCAAGGTGATTAAAAAGAAAAAAAAAGAAAAACCACAATATTTTGAAACGTTATTTAAATTTTAATAAAAATTCAATAAACATTTCAAAAGTTGTAAAACGTTGATTATTTGTTTCCGGTTTTATAAATTTTAAAAATTCTTTTTATGAAATAGACTATCGAATAGGTTTAATATACTGTTTTTTCAACTCATATAAGAATACTTTAACACTAAGTTTTTTTAATTTGTATTTTAATCAATTTATGATTTTAAATTTATGATATTATAATTTTTAAATTAAATTTATGGTAAAAAATTTTATTCATATATTAAGAACTTATTTAATAACATTCCGTTATTTAAAAAAAAATGAAATTAACCACCTATCTTCAATTAGTTTTTTCTTTATTTGTTTATATTTAACTCTATTAATGAATTTGATTTTAGTTTCTATTATTTAATTAAAATTAATAATGACATCATTAAACGATCTCATTCTAATTCCAGAGTCTATTTTTCAACATTCAACTAATTCAATATTAAATTTACAAAATACTTCAGTTATTGATATTGCAGGTAACTCTATTATGCATGGAATTGATTGATTATTTTCATACGTTGAAACCATTTGCCTTTTTGATTATAAAATTATATACTTTTGATTTTATAATTCTATTTTTGATGATTCATTTGACTTTTTTTTTACTTCATGTTGATATAGTACATTAATTTTTGACTCTTTTCAATTATTCTGATCTGTTATTTTAGATTCATATTTAGTTTCAGATTTAATATGCAATCATTATAATGAATATTGATATAAAACTATGTTATCATCACGTGACGTTTCTTTACTTTCTATTTATCATCCTGAATTTACTTTTATTGCTAATCAATGCTCTTACTCTTTTATAGCTAAATACCTTGGAAGTTTTAATTTAGCATTACATGAATTAGTAGAAACAGAACGTTTAATAACTCCTATTTCTACTATTATTGATTTTGTATTTTTAACCTTTATCATAACTTTTTTCTTAACTATATATTTTTCATATTTCACCACCCCTGTTAAAGAAGAAGTGACTATTGATTATGATTACATGGCTGCATCTGGTACTGTAGAAGCAGAAAAAGAAATTACAGCATTAGATGATATTCTAATGGGAATTATAATTGTTTTGTACTTAATAGGTTGATATTTTTATGTTCATTGTTGAACTTTAATAACTAATTTACCTGAATTAATGCTTTTATTTTATTTATTACCTGGTTTATTTTTTATTATAATATTAATGCCGGTAAATTTAATTTTCGATTTTGGTGGTTTATTTTTAGCTTATTTAAGAGGTGTAGGAGCTACTCCACTAATATTGTATGAACTAATGTTTGATTATATTGCTGTATTAATTTTCGGTGTTAGAATTTTAGTACAAGGTGTTCGTATTATTTTAATGGTTTTTACTTATGCAAGTATGCATGATTTAGTTATGTTAATGTATTGTGGTAATTTTACATTTTTAGTTTATGAGAATTTTTGAGATGAGTTAGCTGCAGTATCATTTAATATTAAATCAGTTTCTTGATATTTAATTTCAACTTTACCTGCTAGATTAATGTATTGAATATATGAAGTTTTACATACATTTTTTGTTTTAACTGGTCAATGTTTAGCTTTTTTCGCTATAGTTTTTTGATTATATTTATTTTTATATACTTTTTTTGTTATTGAAAAACAAGAAGATTATTTTTCAGTTAAACGTCAACAAATTAAAAAATATTACTCTAATTTAAATGAATTAAAGAATAAATAAAATTAATAACTACAATATAGATACTTATGTCTGATGTGTATAACTACAATATAGATACTTATGTCTGATGTGTATAACTACAATATAGATACTTATGTCTGATGTGTAT
>Ga0209575_10000359_pt1 | contig 34700 bp, 27 predicted proteins | sample Medcelwee11metaG_FD_187172 | JGI IMG/M metagenome (GOLD analysis project Ga0209575, IMG submission 187172) | Freshwater pond sediment microbial communities from the University of Edinburgh, under environmental carbon perturbations - Medium... | ecosystem: Environmental > Aquatic > Freshwater >...
GACCCACTAAAAAATATCTCTCAGCTTGAACATTCACGTCATCGCAGTGTCATGGGCTTCATGGTCAATCTCGTTTGTGCGCTTATCGCCTATTCATGGCAACCTAAAAAGCCTTCTTTGAATATCAAAACCTCTAGCGGACAGGACCTCTCTGTTGTGACTGCTAACGGTGCTGCTTGCATCCTTATCTGAGTGCTACTTCGAGTTCCTTACGTCGAACTCAGGTTTTCTTAACATAATTCAATCACCTTGACAGGGCTGCCCTTTGGGGCTAAAAGTTGTGTAGATACCTTGGCTAAAGAGGGGAGGCTGAACGCTAATGAGTTCAGCGCGTGTACTTAGATTGGCCTGGTTCACGCCTGACTTCGTTTCAAGCTGAACATGCCTGCCTGTACAAAATCCCCGGCCTGCACTTCTTCTTGCGTGATAATCGCGTCTTTGAGCGAGGTTTTGCCCGACAACAAGCGGTTTAAATTGACATCGAACGAGTCAAAATCGGGGTGGGCGAGAATGGGGATATACACGTACACGTCTTTTTGTTGGCCGATACGGTAAGCGCGGTCGGTGGCCTGGGCTTCTTTGGCCGGATTCCAATGGCGTTCCAAGTGGATCACATTATTGGCGGCGGTGATGGTCAGCCCGACGCCCGCTGCCACGGGTGAAATCACCAAAATCCCAAAGCCGGGCGTGGCTTGAAAATGGTCGATCAGCACCTGGCGGGTGGGATTGAGCGGGTTTTTGCTAACCGCTTTAGTCGCTCCGTTAATGATCGCGACCGGCACCCCATAAATTTTATTCAAACCCAGCGACACCAGTTCTTGTAAGCGCTTGTTGACGATAAAAATCAGCACTTTTTCGCCGCGTTCGCGGACTTCATCCAGCACCCGCAACACGATGCCAAGCTTGCCCGATTGTTGAAAAAATTCTCGCGCTGCCTCCGAGGTTAAAGGCAAGGGCGGAATCTGGCCGAGCAAGGCCGGATGCAGTGACACATCGCGCAGTTGCTGTAAGCCCAGCAACGCGGTGCCGGGGTTGCGCTCAGTGTCCAGCTTATCTTGTGCGACGTTCATCACCTCTTCGTAACGGTTGCGCTGTTCCCCCTGCATCTGTTCATGGATGCGGGTATCGAACACAAAATCACCGTTTTCGTCGTGTTCGCCCAACACGATGTACTTTTTCGGCATATTCGGCAAATGGTCTTCTTTGAGACGGCGCAGCATAAAACCGCCAACCCGTTCACGCAGTTGTTCACCGATTTCTTCACGCACCGCGCCCACTTCATCCGGCGGTGCCTTGAGGATTGGCTTGATGTAGTGATGTCGAAAATCTTGATAAGAACCCAGAAAACCGGGCTGCAACGTGTCAAATAAACACCAGAATTCGCCCAGATGATTTTCCACTGGCGTACCCGTCACCAGCAATTTGAATTCGGCGCTCAGCGCTTTGGCGGCGCGGGTTTGTAAAGTATTGGGACTCTTGATGTTTTGCGCCTCGTCAAAAATCACCAGCGACCAGGGCACCGAAGCCAAGGAAAATTGGTAATCGCGCAAGGTTTGATAAGTGGTCAACACCAGGGTATCCGGCAAATCCAGGCGTTCCAGTCCCCATTCTGGGCCAAGTTTGAGGGCGTATTCGGGGAAAAAGGGCGCGTCTGAGTCGTCTGTGCCAGAGGCTTCGGCGGCAGCGCTGGGTGTTGCCGTCTCCAACGGCGCGAGGTCTGCTGGCAGCTCCTCCCAAGGCAAGATTTCGGGCGCGGCAGTCGCGTCGTCGAGATGGGAACTGGGACTGGCCGTCCCCGCCTCGGCAGGCGGTTTGCGCCGCCGAATTTCCACACCCATACCGCCGATCCGAAATTGCGGCAAATCCCCGTCTGCCTGCAAGGTCACGATACGTTTGAACAAAGGCTGGCAGTAGGTGCTTTCTACCTCGCGTTTCCAGTTTTCTAACAAGCTCAGCGGGGCCACCACCAGCACCGGATTATGGTTTTGCAAGCGCTGCAAAATTTCGCGTATCCCCACGATAGCCATGTAAGTTTTACCCAAACCCATGTCATCGGCCAGCAATGCGCCGTGGATGCGCTGTTGGGTATCGTCGGGACGGCCTTCATTAGTAGCCAGGGCCAGCATCCAGCGGATGCCTTCGATCTGGTGTGGAAATGGTTGGCGAGTATAGGCGCTGAAATCAATCTGTTGCGCACTGCGTATGCCACGGCTCGGGGTGTGAATCTCTTGCCCATACTCTAACTCGGCATCGTTGAGATGAATATCTATCGCATAGGGCTGGTTATCGGTGTCGGCAAGCTGGGCGTTTTCGGCGATGAGGCTGCGTTCCAGCTCTGCCAACACCGCCCGTACTCGCGCCGGTTCGCTGATGTTGATGCGGTGCTGGACGTGTCCATTCGAGAGATTCAAAGCCAACGGTAACACGCTCGCCCCGGTCGCCAGCGCATCTTCCAGACGTTGTTTCAGTTCTTCCACCGCTGCCAGATCGCGAATCACCGTCGGCAATTCATCGGGGGACAGCAGCGCCTGTTCTTGCCCCAATTCCTCAATAAAAGCGTCCAGCGCCGTTGCGTTATTGCGCTGATTAAACCAGTCGATGTCATTACCACCGGTTTCGCCAAAATACGCATGTTGAAACGGGGCTGCGCCTTTGATCCGCAAGGAAAAACCGCTGTCGAGGCGAATTAAACTGGCATCCAGAAAAGAGCCGGGGGCCGCAAAAAACTGGCGGCGCTGATTGGCCAGAATATGACGTTTGCGGATGATTTCATGGGCGGCTTTTAAACGCGCCTCGTCCAGCAACACCAGGGTCTTACCAATGCGCAGGCTTTGTGCGCAGCCTTCCGGGCGCAACTGGCCGAGACGCTTTGCCACCTCGGTCTGGGCCAAACCCTCACCGAAACTCGGCTCCAAAATCAAGCTGCCATCCGGCTGCACTTCAATCGCCAAGCCGATGTCGGTCGGGGCTTGAATCTGAAAATCGCGAAAAGTGGTGGTGTCTATCGCCAGCCCGGCCAGTGCTGCCTGCATGAGCACATGCACCGCCGCCAGATTCTCATATTCGCTGCGTGCCGTCGGCGGCAGACTTTGGTGATGAGCAACCGCTGCCAACGCTTGCCATTGTACGCTATCCAACAAATAGCTGTCGGACTCGCCCAGTTTCAGTAGCGGGCCTTGCAAACGGTAATGGCGCAGCACTTCGCCGCTGGGCGTGATCAAGGCCAACGCCAAGCTGAACTGGGGCTGGGTCGATAAGCCGCTGCTTTCTAAGCGAAACTGTCCTGGCCACGGGGCGGGTAAATTGAACACATAACGGCTGTCGGCATCCAGAGCCGCCGCGTCGGCAGCCTCCAGCCACAAACCGTCAGGACGCGCCTGCGCCACGCCTTCTTCCAGCAGCATTTGCATCCGTAAAAACTGATGCAAGCTCAGCTCATCGCCACGTCCCAACAAAGCTTCGGCGTACACCGCTGGCGGTAAACGCAAGTACAAACCCGCCTCGTTTGCTTGGTAATCTAACTGAGAGCGGGCGCTAATGGCCGATTTGCTGAAAAGTCCTTTTAAAAAATCACTTAACGCCATAGAAATCTATCCTGTGACTGCGAGAAGAGCAAAAAACTAAATGCTGGCAGCATTATTGATTAGCGCAGATCAGCTTGCAGTTCCGGCATTAGCGGTTTGCTTGTTTGCCTGGAGTGCCAAACCGTAGTTTGGCGCAGCGCTGCGTGTGTTTGCAGCGCTCACGCAGTGCAAAACACCCCGCAGAACGGTGCCTAAAATTCCGTGCTAAATACCAGACTGCAATTACCTTAATATCTAGCGCAGCCGAAGGGTGGTGAGCTCCTTATGTCAAATGAGTTAGGTTCGTGTATTTATGTGTCGAGGTTACGGTCTGTGTGCCAAACTACGGTTTGGCACTCCTTCTTATCTCTTTCCCATTCTTTTTTGTAACTACCTACCCCCAAAAAAATTACCGCAGAGACGCAGAGGACGCAAAGACAATAAATTCACTTTGCGGTTTTTCTCTGTGTACTTTGCGCCTCTGCGGTGAATATTGGTTTTATAGGTAGGCAGTTACCTTTTTTTAATAGAGTGATCTAATTTTAATGCAGACGTTTCAAAATTAATAAAGTCATATCATCCAATATTTTCTGGCAGCCAGTAAATTGTCGCACATCATGAATAATCGCCTGCTGAATTTGGGTGGCAGTCATCTGCCAATGCTGACTAATCACCTCACATAAGCGCTCTAAACCGTATAATTCTTCTGCTTCATCACGGGCTTCGGTGATGCCATCGGTGTATAACACAATCCCCTCACCAATGTCTAAATGGGTTTCTGCATATCCGACAAAACGACTGATATCCGGTAATAAACCCACCATAAATCCCAAATTAATCGTATTGATACGCTCTATTGTGGCATTGTGACGGACAATCAATACTTCTTCGTGTTGACCGGTAAAGCACAAACTGCCATCGGCTTCATAATCCAGTAAACTCAAGGTTAAGTTCTTGTCGGTTTTCATGCGTTGCACATTGGCAAACAAGGCTTTATTAATCACGGTTAAGAACATTTTCGGATCAATAACGCTACTGGCTAACAGGGTGCGTACCGCCATTTGTACCATCAACATCATCACGCCGCTTTCTAAGCCATGACCGGTGACATCGCCGATGCCGATTTTAATGCTGGTGCCATGACACAAGACATCGTAGTAATCGCCACCCACTTCATCTGCTGGGTCCATATAACCGGCAATATCCAAACCGACCACTGCTTGTAATTCCTGGGCCGTGGGCAATACCATTTGCTGAAGTCGGCGTGTGACTTCCAGTTCTGCGCCCATGCGCTGATTTTCTTCTTGTAGCAAGGCATTCAAGGAACGAATTTCATGGTCACTTTCTTCGATTTTGACTAACATCCCATTGAAACCATCAATCAATTGGCCGATTTCATCATTGCCCAGTTTTTTTACCCGTAAGGTGTAGTTTTTATTGGTGGATATTTGCTGAATCGTGTCACGCAGTCTGTAAACTGGCGTGGTAAGAATATTTTGTAAGCGAGAAGTAATCAGTAAGGTCAGCACCAGAGAAATCAGCATGACTATAAAAACGGTGGCAATATATAGCAGCAGGCGAAATTTAATTTCACTTAAATCAGAACGAATTAATATTCCTCCCAATAAACGGCCATCTTGTGTGATTTCTTTAATCGCTAACGCATAATTGAGGCGTGCATGAAAAATAAAATGGTGTTGGATTTCTATATTGTTATCTTGACTCCTGTTAAATAATTCGGCATCAGCACCATACAACACATTTTCTGTTAGTATTGGTACGCTACCAGCCCGGTCGTAGCGGGCGAAGTTTTTTCCGTGTAGATCAAAAACTTGTGCATAGACAATATTCGGCTTAGCTGCCAGCGATTTGAGTACATCTTGGCTGGCTTTCGCGTCATCAAAGGCCAAACCAATGCCACTGTTAGTCCCCATGATTTCAGTGAGGGTGCTGAGATCACTGCTGAGATTATCCTTTAAGCGAATAAATTCATTAGCGATCAGCGCAGTGGAAATCAGCAGCAGCAGCAGCACGCTGGCAGCCAGAATCAAAGTGCTGAGTTTGCCCCGGATAGAAAGACTGTAAAACCAGGCAGTCATGGTTCTACTCCATAAAGAGGGTGGTTGGTCATGAGATGACGGTGACAGCCTAGTGGCTGAAGGATGCCGAAATCACGGTCAATCGCAGCACAGAGAGCGGCGGTATGTGTGGTCATTATCGCATTTTACCGTGACACGGTACTGCCAAAAATCGTCGCCACAGTATCATAAACCGCGCCGTGACCGTTTGGGAAACAGTGGCTAGACAAGCTGCGAGGATTTGCCGCACGCCTATTTACGCACCAGTTGGGCAATCCGCATCAAATTTGCGCTGGGTTTTAAGCCAGCTTCCTCGAAAGCTTGGGGATCGAGCATCAAGCGAATTTTGTCATCACGCGGATAAAACTGAAGCATCCCGCCGTTGAGAATAAAATCTGGCATATCCCCCACAACCAACACGGGTTTTCCATAGGCCGCCTTGAAGATTGTTGGCAAGTTGGCTTGTTCGGAATTGCTGACAAACAATTCTTGGCAATCCGCAATTTGGGAAAGCGTGTCAAGGCGGCGGATCGCCACCGGGTGGCCGGTAATCGTTTTCTCGGCCACGATCATTTCTAAGACTTCGCCGAAAGGATCGCGCCCCAGAATGCAGATATTGAAGGATTCCTCAGCATCCTCAAACACTGTCGGTGGCCAAGTCACAAACGAACCTAAATTAAATAAAAACACCGCTTTAATCGCATATTCCTGGGCAGTGACTTCATCAGCTTGTACCGGTAGTACCAGCAAGTGAGTCAACAGGCACAGGGCGTACCAGTTGCAATATTTAGACATGTGATTCTCCTTATCGTTGAGGCAGCCGCCCAATTTGGTAAACTCAAGGTGCCCGCCGAGGGGAATGAGTTGCTCAGGATAACATTTGGCGAACTGGGTTCGCACAGCTTTTGGATAGGCAAGCCCTGTCTACCAAATGTTGCCACACTCAGTGTGTCATCCGTGACCTCAATGTTAAGAATAGTTGAACAGGTATAAGACTATAACTATCTTGACATCTAACGCACCACCCTCCGGTGCCCTGAGCGTAGCCGAAGCAATAGAGTTATGAAAAAGCCTGGATATAGTCCATGTGGTCAGAAACCTTTTGGAAAAGCGCAGGGGAAACGTATAAAAAATTAAATATCATAGCTGGATTATGCGGTAATAAAATAGACTTTATCGGAAATCCTCCTTGAGGCCGCATGCCGACTAGGGGCTACCCCTATTTTCCGATAATGTCTAATGATTGCGCCATTTATTTGTGAGATAAGCGAGACGCTTCACAAGTCGTCCAGGTCTAAAATCGCACAACCGCCGTCTAGGCAGGGGGAGTCTGGCTGGTCGGCTTGACTGAGCATCGCCAAATCCCAGTGCTGATCGATGCGCAGATATTCGTGCGGGTGAATGAGGTGCTGCCGCAGTTGGCTACTGTGGCACAGCGGGCAGTGTTGCAAGCGGGCTAGGTTTCGGATCGGGAATGGTAAAGGTGGATAGATCCAGTCACGGTGTAGGCCGACGATATGGCTGCACGCTAAACATTCGATTTTGAGGTACTGGCAGTGGCCTGGTCGCGGTGCGCGACGAGGCCGCGACCGGGGGGTGACGGGCCGTGGTGTAGGGACTTTGGGGAAACTTGCCATGGTGTCAGGTGGGTGCCGTTTGGGCAGCGACGGCGGCTTCAATCAAACACAGCAGGCGTTTGACTTGGGCGTGTTTCATTTTCATCGCCGCTTTGTTGACCACCAAGCGCGAGCTGATGTCGGCAATGTGTTCTTTCGGTTCTAAGCCATTGGCGCGTAAGGTGCTACCGGTGTCTACCACGTCCACGATCAAATCCGCCAAGCCCACCAGCGGGGCCAGTTCCATCGAGCCATAGAGTTTAATGATTTCAACCTGTTCGCCTTTGTCGGCATAATAGCGGCGGGTGACATTGACGTATTTAGTGGCAATCCGCAGCCGCCGCGACACGGGTTTGGCTTCGACTGGGCCTGCCACCATCAAACGACAGCAGGCGATACGCAAATCCACCGGTTCATACAGTTCTTCGGTACCGTATTCGAGCAGCACGTCTTTACCCGCCACCCCGAGATCGGCGGCACCGTATTCGACATAGGTCGGCACGTCGGAGGCGCGGATAATCACCAGTTTTACTTCAGGGTGGTTGGTGTCGAGAATTAATTTGCGCGAGGTGTCGGGGTCTTCAGCAGGAATAATCCCGGCTTTGGCCAACAACGGCAGGCTTTCTTTAAAAATTCGGCCTTTGGATAATGCGATTTTTAACATGGGGGAACGGTATCCTGTGACTACAGCGGTCGATAAGGCTGTGAATTGTATAATCCGAGACGCAAGCGGCGCAAACTTTGCCTCTCTGCGCCAATTTTTGAGCAGTTGATTTTTCACTGGAAAACCCGTATGCCCGCTTTTTCTGAATTGCCTATCGCCAAGCTTCGTCAGCTACGCCGTCTACCGGTCTATTGGTGGTTGCCGGTGTTGGCCTTGCTCGGTGCTGTGGCGCTGTTTTATCAAGTCTGGAGTCAGCAGGGTATCCCGGTCATCTTGCAGTTTGCCAACGGGCATGGGCTGAAAACCGGCGATGCGTTGCGTTATCGAGGCATCCATATCGGGCAGGTTGCCAGTGTGACACTCAGCGATGATCTCCAGGGGGTGCGGGTGTTGCTGCGAGTACAGGCGTCGGCGCGAGCGGTGTTGCAAGCTGGCAGCCGTTTCTGGATTGTGCGCCCCCGTTTGGATGCCAGCGGTGCTTCTGGTTTGGAAACCCTGGTGGGGGCCAATTATCTCAGCGTGTTACCCGGTGACGGTGCTGCACAACGTGAATTTGTTGGGCTGGAAGAGCCACCTTACCTGGCGTTGATGAATCCTGGCGGTTTAACCCTCACGCTGCACAGTCCGTCGCAAGGCATGTTGCAACCGGGTGCGCCGGTGAGTTATCGGCAAGTGGTGGTGGGGCGGGTGCTGCATGTCGCTTTGGCACGCGATGCCAGTACCGTGGAAATCCAGGTATACATCGAACCCGCTTACCAGCCGCTGATCCGCGACAACACCCAGTTCTGGGCGGTGAGCGGGGCGCGTTTAGAAGCCGGTTGGTTGAGTGGGATTTCACTACAGATTGAGCCGATGCAGAACTTGGTGATGGGTGGGATTGCCCTGGCAGTGCCGCCCGTGCCCGGCAAGCCGGCGCTGGCCGGTCAACGCTTTACGCTGGCGGAACGGGCCGAAGCGGAGTGGTTGAGCTGGACGCCGCATTTGTTGTCGGAAGAGGCGCTCAGCGCTGTGACCCAGCCAACGGTGCCGTTGCGGGCTAGTTTGAGTTGGGCATCCACCCGTTATTGGGATTTGTGGCGCAGTCCGCAAAAAACCGGTTGGCTGATCCCTGTGACTGGGGGTTTGCTCGGCCCCGCCGATCTGTTACAAATTCCAGACACCGCCAAAACTGGCAGTGCGCAGCTTACGCTGGCCGGGCAAACTTTGACCCTCAGCACGGCTGCCCACCTGATTGCGCCAGGTTTGGCTTTACTGCCGACTGCGCACACTTGGCCGGTTTGGCCGACTGCGCAGCAACGACATCCCAGTCAACCGGAAGCGGTGTTGTTGTTAAGCGACCAAGCCGGTGAAGCCTTGTCCATCGAAGCCACGGAGCTACAAACCGTGGGCGCAGACTGGCAGTCGGCCCGTTTACCCACCGACAGCCATTACCACGGCGCACCGGTGGTGGCAGTGCGCGACGGGGCGTTGTTGGGGCTGTGTTTGGTGGAGTCTGGTCAAGCACGGCTGGTCTTATTGCCAGAACAACCTGGGCTTGCCGATTAATTGTCGGTCACGCAGGTGCTTGAAATGCTACAATAGACTTCTTTTTTGAAAAACGCCTTCTCGCCTTGTTTAAGGCTATTTTTCGCGTTATCACGTCACTCTCATGTCAGGATTCGTTTGTGATTAATAAACTCCGTAACATCGCTATTATCGCCCATGTAGACCACGGCAAAACCACGCTGGTCGATAAATTACTGCAACAGTCAGGCACTTTCTCAGAACGCACTGAAGTCACCGAACGGATGATGGATTCCAATGCGTTAGAAAAAGAACGCGGTATTACCATTTTGGCTAAAAATACCTCGTTGCGCTGGCGCGATTACCGGATCAACATCGTGGATACCCCCGGTCACGCCGACTTCGGGGGCGAAGTAGAACGGGTCTTGTCGATGGTCGATTCGGTGTTATTGCTGGTCGATGCCGTAGACGGGCCGATGCCGCAAACCCGCTTTGTGACCCAAAAAGCCTTGTCGTTTGGCTTAAATCCGATTGTGGTGATCAACAAGGTAGACCGCGATGGGGCGCGCCCGGATTGGGTGCTGGATCAGACTTTTGAACTGTTTGACCGTTTAGGGGCTAACGACAAGCAACTGGATTTCCCCGTGGTGTACGCCTCAGCCTTACAAGGCTATGCCAACAACCACAGCCACGAACGCGGCGGCGATATGACCGCGCTGTTTGAAGCCATTGTCAACCATGTGCCCGCGCCCAACGTCGATCCCGATGCGCCGTTTCAGATGCAAGTCAGCGCACTGGATTATTCCAGTTATGTTGGCATCATCGGCATAGGCCGGATTAAACAGGGCCGCATCAAAACCAACACGGCAGTGACGGTGGTGGATAATGCGGGCGGTAAACGCCAAGGCCGTGTGTTGCAAATTCTGGCGTTCCACGGCTTGGATCGGGTCGAAGCGCCTGAAGCTTCGGCGGGCGATATCATCGCCTTTACCGGTCTTGATCCGCTGTATATCTCCGATACCTTGTGCGATCCCAGCCAAGTCGAAGCGTTGCCTGCCTTAAAGGTGGACGAACCGACGGTTAGCATGACTTTCCAGGTGAATAATTCCCCGTTTGCAGGCCGCGATGGCAAATATGTCACTTCGCGCCAGATTCGCGACCGCTTACAACGCGAATTGCTGCACAACGTGGCGTTGCGCGTGGAAGACACCGAAGACCCGGATAAATTCCTGGTGTCTGGGCGCGGTGAATTACATTTAAGCGTGCTGATTGAAAACATGCGCCGTGAAGGCTTTGAACTGGGCGTGTCGCGTCCCAAGGTGATTTTCAAAGAAATCAACGGCGAACGTTGCGAGCCTTACGAACAACTGACCGTGGATGTGGAAGAAGCCTACCAGGGCGCGGTCATGGAACGCTTAGGTGAACGCAAAGCCGAACTCACCGACATGCAGCCCGACAGCAAAGGCCGGGTGCGTATGGATTTCATCGTCCCAGCCCGTGGTTTGATCGGATTTCGTACCGAATTCCTCACCGCCACCGCAGGCACGGGCTTGATGTACCACGTTTTCGATCACTACGGCCCAGTCAAAACCGGCGCTTTAGGCAATCGCATCAACGGCGTGCTGATTTCTAACGGCACCGGTAAAGCAGTCGCCTATTCCTTGTTTACCTTGCAAGAGCGCGGACGCTTATTGCTGGGTCACGGTGATGAAGTCTATGAAGGCATGTTGCTCGGCATCCATTCGCGCAGTAACGATCTCACCGTCAACCCGCTCAAAGCCAAGCAATTGACCAACATGCGCGCTTCGGGCACTGACGAAAATTTGATTTTGTCGCCGCCGATTCGCTTTAGCTTGGAACAGGCTTTGGAATTCATCAACGATGACGAACTGGCCGAAGTCACGCCTAAAGCCGTGCGCTTGCGTAAGAAATTTTTGCAAGAAAACGACCGCAAACGTGCCTCGCGTTCTAACGACTGAGGTGCAGGTGTGAAACGCCAGCCCTGCCCCCTCTGCCCTGCCCTGCGTGGTCTTGTGCTGCTGCTTGGGGGGGGGGTGGGGTGGCTGGCGGGCATTGAACTGGGCTGGGCGCAAGACGGTGCGCTGACCCAGTTCACTATCGGTTCTGAAAAAATCAGCAAACAACGCCGGGCTATCCTGAGCATTCCCGGTGCTGAAGCGCTGGAAGTTCACCTCAGTGGCAGTATCGATCCCAAACAAGATGTGCTGCGGATTTACCCCTATCAGAATGGCCGCACCGGTCATCTCGCACTCGAAGAAAAAGGCGATTTCAGCCGTCACCAACCGCTGATCATCAACAACGATGCGGTAGTAGTTACTTTCAATTCCAACGGTCAAACCACCCGTGCCGGGCTGCACGTCCAGATTGCCAGCCTCTCACCGTTGACGCTGCTGGAGCGAATACGCAACGATTTAGATAACAGTCTCAAAAAAATCGCGACCCGTGGCGCGGGCTTTGCCGCCCAAGAACTGGCAAAAAACGAAGCCGTGTTTCAAACCCTACAGCAAGCCCTGGACAAACGCCAACAAGACGAAGCGGGCACTTGGCGGGCGGTCAGCGATGCGCTGCGACAATTAGCCGGTAGTTACGCCCAAATTGCCGCTCAAAAAGACGCGGTACTCAAAGACAATCAACTGGAAATTGCCAAAATCAGCGCACTCACCGCCGAGATGCACACCCAAGCTGAACGGGCGCAACAACGCAAAATCGACGAAGAACAAGCACTGGTCGCGCTGAATCAAGTCCCCCTCACCGCAGCAGACGAAATTAGCCGCGCTCGTCACGCCATCACCTTGAATGCCAAAACCAGTTTGGTTAAATCCTTGGTGATCCAGGTGCAAGTGTGGGAAACACTGGCCCAAACTCAAGCAGAACTGCCTGATAAATTAATTAGTTACAACCAACGCCTGGGGCTGTTGTACTACACCTTAGAAGTCAACGCGAGGCTATACCAAGAAGCCGCCAATATCGTTCAACACGATCCCGGTTTTGTGCGCGAAACCCTCGGCGGACTCACTGGCTTAGCCGACGTGTTGCGGCAGGTTGCAGAAGATTGGCAGGCGGTGCAAAACCTGCGACAACAACTGCACGAGAGCCGCTTTTAATGAGCAAACGCTGGCTGCTGGTTTTTTTGTTCTTGTTGCTGACCTTGGGGCTGGTGCTTTATCAGTGGACACAACAGCCTGGGAATACTGAAAAATTTCCGATTTCCTTTCCCCCTCAGCAGACTCACCCAACACCGCCCAGCCTCAGCCAAAGCAGCCCAAACGAGGATAGCGTCTCGCCTGCTGATAAACTCGCCGAGCTGACGCAAGCCTTCCACGCCAGCCTGGAGCGGCTGCTGGCCCACACGCAAAACTACAACGAAGCCTATCACGACACCGAAACGCTGCTTAGCCTGCATCAACGCCTGGAAACTAACCACAGCCCGACCGCACAAGCGGAGTGGCTACAAGACAGCACGCGGCGGCTGCGTACCCTGGCCCAGCGTTGCGCCGCCTTGGTGCCTGCCGATAAAAAATCCGGGGATGCCGTGAGCGATGAGCGTAATATCTTAATTTATATACACAAAGAAAGCAGGCGCTGGCAGCAACGCCAGGCCGATCAACAGAGTCATGCGCTGAAAAATCTACGCACCCAAAATCCTCAACTGGATGCGGATTTCAAAGCCAGTCTGCAACAATCGCAGGAAACGCAACGGCTGGCTTGGGAAAAACTGATTCAATGGCAAATGCAAATACTCAAAGAAGTCGAGGCTTATCAACAACAAGACCGCGCCATCCTGGACACCTTCGCGATGGCGGCGCTGGTGTTGCAGGCAGCGGCTGACGCCACCCAAATGCAATGCGTAGGACGCTTCGACACCAAGACTGAACAAGTGCTAAAAGGCTTGCAAACCGTGTTGTCTGAGTTAAGCCGTATTGGTAACCGTCTATTTCAACTGGGCAAACAAAGCCCATGCGAACGTCAAATCCCCACCGTTATGCAGTGAGTGATTTCCTATGGTCCTTGCTTCTTTGCCTTCTTTGCCCCCGGTACTCCAAAACTCCAAAATATTCAAACGAATGGGTTTGGGTCTTCTGATGGTGGTGCTGTACATCCTGCTCGTACTAGGCATTTATAAACTCTTATCGCCCGCAGCGCCCAGCAAACCCGATAAAAAAATATCCAGTACCCCGTCCCAGCCCGTGTCAACCGCTCAGACCGTCCCCCCCGCTGATCCGCCAGTTGCCGAGTCAGCGCCCACTACACCGCCCATTCCCGACGCCGAATGGACTGCGGTGTGGCAAGGCTTATCGGTGTTGGAAGAACAGCGTCGCCAGATGTTACAAACCGCTTTGCCGCTTACCAGCAGCCCGCTGCTGAGCAACCACTCGGCCAGCGCGGAGGTGGAAATGCCCAGTTTATCCGCCCTACAAGTCGGCACTGTTCCGCCCAAAGCGGTTGAAATGCCGCGCAGCACACCGCCAAACCAAGCGGCAGACTGGATGCGCCTCAGCCAGCACTGGTTGGATTTCATTGCCGTACACCGACAAACCCTCAGTCCGCTGGCACCACCAGCGGCCACTCCACCGCCCTGACTTGAAAAATTCACGGCGATTCTGAACACCGCTGGCTTTGCATTGATAATTAGAGGGCGATGCCAGATAATTGCAGGTTCATGACAGCACGGCGCGGCCCGCTATCCTGCTCAGGCGCTGTCGGTTAATGCGCATTGAAATTGGCTGGGGCAAGCGGCATTGTTGACATTATCCTCACGCCACACAGGTTAAGTAGATAGCTATGAAATTCTTTCTGGATTTATTTCCGATTATTCTGTTTTTTGTGACTTTTAAGTTTTATGGAAACGTGGTTCCGGCTGAGCAAAGTCTTTGCGCACTCGGCCATTGCATCCCCGGCGGCACGCCTGGGGCGATTTATGCGGCGACCTTGGTGGCGATTATTGCTTCCTTTGCTCAAGTGGCTTATGTGTGGTTCAAACAACACCGCGTTGAAACCATGCACTTAGTGACGCTGGCATTGATTGTGGTATTAGGTGGCGCTACGTTGTTTTTCCAAAACGAAGCTTTCATTAAATGGAAACCCACCGTGGTTAATTGGGCATTTGGCATCGCCTTTCTCAGCAGTCAATTTATTGGCAAACGTCCGCTGGTACAGCGCATGATGGAAAGCAATATTCAACTCAATGATGCCGCCATTTGGCAAAAACTAAATCTGATGTGGGTGTTGTTTTTTATGGTCTTGGGTTTGGCTAATTTATATGTGGCTTTTAATTTCAGCACAGAAATCTGGGTCAATTTTAAGCTCTTTGGTTTGCTGGGCCTGACCTTGGTTTTCGTGGTGGCCCAGGCGTTTTACCTGACCCGGCACATCGTGTCGCCCGAAGAGGAAGCCAGTCCCTAGCGCTGTGTTTTTCCCCGCGTTGATGGCGAGTACCGTCTGGACAGGCAAGCAGGTGAGTCATGATCAGGTTAGAATCCTCCAGTTCGTCAACCACGTTACGACAAGAGGAAGCAGACATCGAGCCTTGGGAATTGCTTCCCAGCTTTGTCACGGCCCCGGCGAGTCAGCACGGGGCGCTGGTGTTTTGTGCGCAAGATATTTTGTTATTGTTGCGGGCGTTGCGTTTTTCTGCGGAGCGCCACAAACATCAGCGGCGCAAAGACGAAGACGCTTCACCTTATATCAATCATCCGATTCAGGTGGCCGAAACGCTGTGGCGTATCGGTGAGGTCTACGACATCATCACCATCGTCAGCGCTTTGTTGCACGACACGCTGGAAGACACCGCCACCACCGCTGCGGAGATTAACGAGAGCTTTGGTTTAGACGTGTTGCGGGTGGTTCAGGAAGTGTCGGACGACACCCGCTTGCCCTCGGTGGAGCGTAAACGCCTGCAAATCGAACGCGCTCCGCACATTTCAGTGCGTGCCCAGCAAGTCAAACTGGCCGATAAAATCTGTAATGTCTACGACATCACCCACGAAGCACCGCCGCACGACTGGACTTTGCTGCGCAAACAAGCCTATTTGGACTGGACTGAGCAAGTGGTGCAAGGCTTGCGCGGCTGCAATCCTCGGCTAGAAGCCCATTACGACAAAGTACTCAGCCACGGGCGGCAGCTTTTAGCAGCCTCGGCTTGAACGATTAATAAGGTAGACCCAACAAACTGGCCCCAGTCTGATACGCCTGGGTAAATTGGCTCAGGCCATGACTGCCGCCGTTGACCAAACGGCGCGCCGTTCGATAGTTCTGCTCGTTCAATGCGGTCAAAATACGACTTTCTTTGTTTTTGATGAATAAAGCCAAAATGCGCGCCGCAATCACCGGATCATTGGCTAACTCGGGATTTTGTAACAATTGATCGTCCAGTCCCAATAAACGGCTGTATTGCGTGTAATTGCTGCGTCCGGTGAGTTGTATAAAACCGCGTCCTTTGAAATTGTCGCCGTCGGGCGCGCCCTGATTGCCTAAACCTTGGCGTGTGTCATACAAATCAAAGGGTGTCCCACCTGGCGAGGTGTTGTATTTGGATTTGTATTCGCTGATCGGTAAAAACGCGGCGGTTTCTGCGCGAATGGTCGCCAATGCCATCAGCGCGAGGCGCGGATCGTTCAGTTGATAATCGGCCAGTGCTTGCATGACCGGCGGAAAATAAGTGTCGAGATTGCGCTGGGGCACATCGGGAAACAGTGCTTTTGCCACCGCTAGGTTTACCGGGCTGGCAGTGGTCGTTTCCGCAGGTTCAACGGCCACGGTCTCGATGACAGTCACCGTCTCGGTTTGGGTTTGATTTGAAAGGCTGGTTAGACCTAACGAGGTGGATTCATTGGCCATTGCTCAGGATGCTCCTACATCTAATAGGTTTGAAAAGAGTGTGTTGCCACAAGAGTGGCTTAGCATACTGAAGTGAGTTGTGGATTAACAGGGCGGTATAATCAAAAAATGACTGTTTTTGGCTAAAGCCGCTTCAATCGCCACCAGGCAGTTTTGGGCGGACATCCAGGTTAAACTGGCGGTTGCACACTGGCTTTGTTGCATCACTCCGGCATTAATCAAATAGCGTTTGGTGTTTTCACGGTGATAGACTGGATAAGCGCTGCCTGTGCGCAGGGCACGCAAATAAGCCTGATAATTGACCGGTTGCCAAGTCTGTTCATCCGTATAGACCACACCGCGATAATTGCCTAAGAAACGATAATCCACCGCCTGGGCTAATTCGGCTTGATGAAAATGGGTACACCACACACCGTCTAAATCCAAATTCAGAATCATTTCATCTTGTTCTAAAAGATGTTGAAATAAACCCTGTTTTGAAAAGGTGCTGTGATAATCAATGCCAGATAAAGACGGTAAATAGTTTCCTAAATCCAGCACGCTATACATCGGGTCGGGGCTGCGATACAGCGAGACCTGCTGGCGTACTTCTTCAGAAAAACGGCCTGTTTCTCCCGTAGAAAATTGGCGATGAAAAACGCGGCTGTATAGAAAACCATAGATGGTATAAGCTGGGATGAGAATCGTGCGCGGTTGTAAGCGCCATAAACGCGCAATAATCGTTTGAGTTAATTGCGGATAATCGCAGCCAGTGAGCGCTTGCAGCCGACGCAAGCGGGCATGTAGAAATAAAATGCGTCCCGGCGGGATGACTAACGGCTCAAAGAGCTGATCCAAGATTTGATTCAAATCCATTAATTCGTGGTATTGCATCGCTTTGCTCCGCTTGATTGAAGGATGCCTGCGCGTGCAAACCCTATAACAGATAGCTGCCGGGGTAAAGTCTGGGCAGGCGTTTCGTGTCCCACGGATTGATTGACACCGGTTAAGACTGCTTTTACCATCGTGCCCAGCGCGGCTTTCTATAAAACCGCCCCTTTCTTGTCGTAACCCTGTTGGATGTGTTGAACATGACCGCTGCCCCCGTGACCTCGCTCAGGGCGAACCTCTTGCCACTGTTGCTCACGATAGAAAACCCCTCGGATCGCCTGACGATCACGCTGTTTCTAGCCCTGTTGCTGCATCTGTTATTGCTGACGGTGAGCTTTAGCTTTCACGAGCCTGGCAATAGTCTGGAAAACCGCCTGGATATTGTGCTGGTGCAAACCCGCAGCGCCCAGGCACCGGACGAGGCCCGGTTTATTGCCCAGGCCAATCAAGATGGCGGTGGCGACAGTCAAGAGGAAGTCCGCGCCACCACGCCCACGCGGGCTGAATTTCCAGCGCCCACGCCCGCAGTCACCAGCACCCGGTTGCCGCCGCAATTGGCTGCCGCCGCTCAAGTGGCGCAAGATGAACAATTGAGCCAGCAGGAGTCTACCGACAAGATTCAGTACCAGTCTCACCAGCGTCCCGTTGCACAGCCGCAAGACACCGCTGGCGAGGCCGAACAGACCGTGCCCGAGGTCGATGAGTTGAGTCACGCAGATTTGATTTTGAATGCCCGCAATATCGTGGCGAGCATCCAAGCGGATTTAGACGACAGTTACCGCGCTTTTAAGGATCGTCCGCCGCACAAATATATCAGTGCGCGCACCCGCGAATCCAAATATGCCACTTACATGGATGCTTGGCGGGTCAAAGTTGAACGCTTGGGGGCGCAGCATTTTCCCGATGAAGCACGGGTAAAACGTCTGAGCGGGTCATTGGTGATGGATTTAGCACTGAACGCCAACGGCACTATCCATGACATTGAGATTGTGCAGTCTTCTGATCACGGCCTGCTGGACGACACCGCATTGCGGATTGCCCGCATGGGTGCGCCCTACATGCCTTTTTCAGCGGAAATTCTCAAAGAAATGGGCAATAGCGGCATTCTTCACATTATCCGCACCTGGCATTTTGACAGCAACGGGCGTTTTTCTAGTCGTTGATGGTGTGCCAACCCTTCGACTGCGCTCCTTGCCCTGAGCGCAGCCGAAGGGGGCAAGTCTACGGTTTGGCACTCCGTCTGGGTGTGGTTACTCGCTGGCAGGCACAGCCGTTGCGATGCCGCTGGCTTTTTTACGCGGGCGACGTTTACGACGTTTGGGTGCGCTGCTGGGGGCGACCACCGCCACGGGTGGCGGCGGCGGGGCCATTAATTCTTGGCGCTCGTCGGGGTTAGCCTGTTGTAGCCGCGTCCACCAATCAAACAAGGGCTTGATGTTGGCATCGCCTTCGGCACGCAAGGCTAGAAAATCGTAAGCCGCCCGAAAACGGGGATGACTGATGAGCGCAAGGGCGCGTTTGCTGTGGGTAGATTTTTCCAAGCGCAATTGCATATGCCAAATTTCGCGCATACTCAAGCTGAGGCGCTTGGGGATAGCGACTTGCTGCTGTTGTTGGTGGCTGATGCGGTGACTGGCTTCAAACAGGCTGTCTTGCGGTGCCAAACCTTGACTTTCTTGTAAACGCAACGCTGCTGCCCACACCGGTGGCCACAACAGGGCGGCAAACAAGAACGCCGGAGTCACCGGCTTGCCTTCAGCAATCCGGGCATCGGTACTCCGTAGTGCCGACTGGACGAGCGTCAAATGGCTGGCTTCTTGTTGCAAACAGCGTTCAGTGTCGGGAAAAAGCTGGGGGAATAACTGAAATTCACGCAATAACTCTAGGCTTTTCAAGGCATGTCCGCTCATGAACAACTTAAGCACTTCTTCATAGAGACGCGCCGCTGGAATCGTGTTTAGCAAGCTGCCCAGCGTGGTGATGGGCGCTGCCGTTTGCGGGTGAATTTGAAAATCGAGTTTAGCAGCGAAGCGGATGGCGCGCAGCATACGCACCGGGTCTTCCTGATAACGCTGCAAAGGGTCGCCAATCAAGCGAATCTTGCGATCCTGCAAGTCTTGCATCCCGTGGGTGTAGTCCACCACGGAAAAATCCTGGATGTTGTAATACAGCGCATTGATGGTGAAATCGCGCCGCCAGGCATCTTCTTCAAAAGTGCCATACAGGTTATCGCGCACCAACCGACCATTTTCAATGACCCGATCCTGGTTATCCAGGCTTTCCTGGTCTTTATCTGGCCCAAAATGGAGATCATGACTGGCGCGAAAAGTGGCAACCTCAATGATTTCCTGACCAAAGTGGACATGTGCCAAACGAAAGCGACGCCCAATGAGTCGGCAATTGCGAAATAGATCTTTGACTTCTTCAGGATGGGCATTGGTAGCCACATCAAAGTCTTTAGGCTGACGCTCTAACAGCATGTCGCGCACACCACCACCAACCAGAAAGGCTTGATAGCCTGCTTCCTTGAGACGATACAGCACGCGCAGGGCATTTTTACTGATGTTGCGGCGCGACAAATTGTGTTGTTCACGCGGAATGAGAGTGGCTTGGTGGTTGACTTGCTCTTCCACTTGCAGCGCACTGTGTGGATGAATCGCGGTTTCAGCCGCCAAAGGCCGTTTGAAAAGGCGTTTGAGGCTGTTGACAAGGCGTTTATAAGAAGACATTTATTCAAGTACCTGATAGAAAACTTCACCGGCTTTCAACATGCCCAACTCCAGGCGGGCGCGTTCTTCGACGGCGTTTAACCCCTGTTTGAGGTCTTGGACTTCCGCAGCCAAGGCGGCATTGCGTGTGTGTAATTGGCGGTTAAGATCGCGCTGCTGGAGCAATTGTTGTTCCAGGGTATGGCGCTCCGCCAAACCGCCCGGCGCAAACCACAGCGTGTGCTGTAACCACAGCAGCAATATCAGCAACAGGCCAGACCATAACCACCCGGCTTTCATGGAGGTTAGCGCGACAACGCGGGTTCGGCGTCATCAATCAGCCAGTTCGACCAGGATTGCCAGGAAAAACAGGGCGTGAGTGGATGGGTAAAAGACCAGATAAGCACGGCGGGGCGCAATGACCTTGCGCAAGAAAGCGACAGCGGCGTTGGCATCCCTGCCGTCGCGCAATTGATGGCATTCAAATGGCACTGCTCCAAAAAACGTATCTAAACATACGCATTTGGTAATTCGCTCTCTGTTGATAAGCTGTAAGGCTTACAACTAGAGTCCTGATTGAACAGTTTCAATCGGAGGCATTCAGTCCGTTTTAGCAAGATGGACTTTACCTGTTGGTAAGGTGTCCATAGACCTATCTCAGGGTCTTGGAATCTTGCTAGAACGTTTCGTGCGGCGTTTACGTCTGCGTGCAATACCACCCCGTCTTCACAGTGAAATGTATCCCCGCTTCGTTTGCCCGTAAGCGTTCCGTTGCGTGAATCCATTTGTGAGGTATATGCCGCATTGACATGAACGACCGTAGAACCTCTACGGCGAGATACATTTTCAATGGCTTGTGCAATCACGCCTTTTGTCCATGAGGACAAGCGGCGTGACACATTTTTACTAAACTTTTTGCCAGCAATGGGCGTGGTTAAATCTTCACAAACAATCACCGCCGCTTTATCCACAACGGCATTAACTGCTTCGTGAACAATCATTCTAACCGCTGATTGATGTTTAATCGACTGCTTATCTAACTTTTTACGTCCTAAGTTGTGCGTGTGAACGTGTGGCTTTTTCTGTGCAATGGCTTTTAATTTGTTACGACGTTGATATTTAAGTTTTAAGTGGTCAGATTCTTTGCTTAAAACCTCTCCCAAATTCACGCCATGATGCACACCGTCAGAATCGGTTAAGGCTTCGGTAAAGCCTTTATCAATACCGATGATTTGTGAGCCACAATCGTTGGTTTTGATGACGGGAACGGCATAATGCACTTCAATTATGTCGTTTCTTAAAATTATCCTAAGATTGCCTGTTGGCGCAACAGCCGTGCTTAATGGAATCGCAATGCGTTTGCCCTTAACCAGACTAGGAATTTTTAGCCACACTTTGTTTTTTAAAGTGAAAACGGTGTAATCATCCGAACGGACATTAATTTGATTATGGGTGTGATTATGTCCACGACGGCAAGCGTGGCGCATCACACGGCTTAAATAAGGGTCGTCTGTGTGTTTATCAGATTTTAATAAGGTGTATAGGCGTTTTTGCTCCGTGCGGTCTTTCGTTCTACGGCAAATCGCTTGCTTTACATTGACTTTTGCCGCTTCACGATTCGCCTTGATGTGACCGATAGCATCAGCAAGCGTTTGTTTCCACGCATTGGCGGGTACATTAAATTGACGACCTTCTTTTATCCAAGCATCTCTAATCGTTCTATCACCCAAGCCTACGCCTTTCACTGAACCAAAACGTTGCCATACCTCACTGCGAACAACGCCTAACCGCTTTGCTTGTTCTCGCAATGCCGCGTATTTTCCTTTGTTAAGTGACTCACTAAATGCTATCTGGGTTTTCATGCGTTGCCGCTTCTTTGATGATTTTTTTGTAACGACGTAATCCATATAACCGATACGAAAAACAATGCACGATTGCCATTAAGTCTTGCACCATTTCTGATTTGGGTGATAAAGATTCGTTATTAATGACCACCAGTTTGCAATCATGTTGTTCCAAGAAATGCTCAAACCAATCCATGCCAAAACGCGCTAAGCGGTCTTTGTGAGCAATCACCAAAGTATGAATAGCACGGGATTCAATCAAGCTCATGATTCTAACAAACTGCTTGCGTTTCAAGTTTAACCCGCCACCTACTTCGCTAATTGTTTCGTCAATGGCAATCCCCGCACCCATGCAAAAATCAGCCACCGCTTTTTGTTGTGTCAGCAAATCGTCTTTTTGTCTGTGACTCGAAACGCGACAATAACTTATCGCCATGCGTTTATCCGCTTTCACGCCTAAAATTTCAGAAAGCTGGTCATGCGTGTAAAACCGCCGATTTGTTGGGCTTCTATGTGCCTTCAAAATACCTTCCCTATCCCAACGCTGTAAGGTACTGGTGGTTTTGGCTATTAGTTTTGCAAATTCATTTGGTCTATATGTATTCATATAGTGCATTTATACACGCATTTACATATATTTTCAAGGACTAGATAAATGCTCCTCATCATCGGTATAGCGTGCCGATGTGTGTCCAGTGTACCACTTCATTCGCCACGTCAGAGAGTCAAACGCATAAAATCCTGATAATCTGCATAACCCCCCGGATCGACCGCATCCGAGCCACGATTGACCCACAGGAGTATCCGATGTTTAAGTGGTTAGACAAATTGCCCTGGGAAGTGCTGATTATCGGCAGCCTCACCTTGGGTTTAGCGCCCTTCAGCCCGCCCCATTTATGGGAAAAATTGCTGATGCTCTCACAGGGCGTGTTGAGTCGGCCCATTGATATTTTTGACCTGTTTTTGCACGGCACCTTTCCGGTGTTGCTGTTGATGAAAACGCTGCGGCGCATTTGGCCGTGAGTGGTGGGGCGTTGTCCTCGAAATGGTAGTCCTGTACATGTAGTGCTATGACCACGCAAAAATGCGGGTACCAAAAGCAAAAAGCACTACATGTATACCACTACCCTTAAAAGGTGGGCAAGACTGCGGTTTATTGTACGCCCTGGCTGATTAGATACTCCGCATAGTGTTTGTCTACCTCAATAATATGGCCTTCAATCCATAATTTAAGGAAACGCATGAGCAGGTCTGGTTCGATGCTTTGTCCCTGTTTGAACATCTCTTCCATAAACATGACTTTTTCTGCAAGCGCATCGTGTTCTGCTTTGTGCGCGGGAAATTCAGGGTAGTGATAGCGTTGCAACAGGGCTTCTTCAAAAGCAAAATGGGTGTGCGTGTAATCGAGTAAGGCACCCAGCACAGTTTTGAGCGTCTGCTGATTGGTGCCTACCCGCAGACCCTCATCCAACTGGTTAATCAAATTTATTAAAATAAGGTGTTGTTCATCAATGACTTTGATGTTCACACTCAGTCCACTATGCCATTCGACCAGTGCCATCGTGAATTCTCCTTTGGTTGGTTGGGATTGAATCGCGCTGTTTAGTTTTCATCTGAAAATATCGGCGCTGTTATTGATTTAAGTTCTCAAGCGGTTGGGGCGTGTCAATAGAGTCTGTCCCACTCTCTGATTTTTTACCCATGTTGAATTCTTGTGCCACATGAAAACCGTGGCAATCCACACAAGTAGAAGCCAGTTTACCGCTGGCGTGAACGCCTGCGTGACAACTGCGGCAACTGTCGATGTCGGGCAACAGAATTTCTGCGCTGTTATTGGATTCTGGGGCCAAATGGCAACTCACGCAGTTCATGGTGAGGTGCTTGAGATGGGTGAAACGGGCCTTGGGTAGCCAGGATTGGTTGAGGCGTACCGGCACCACGTTCCAGCGCGGCGGCTTTGCCTGGGTCTGTTCGACTTGATGGCATTCGATACAGACACTGAATTCAAAGACTTCCTGGGCCACGGACTCTGCTTTTTCATGCGCCCAGTTGAGCGCAATCATCCGATCTTCGCCTTCTAGGGTTTCGCCTGGAAAACGGCTTTGGGTGACAATCGCTGGGGCGTCAAAGTCATTGTAGTACTCGCCTTTCAGTGCGCGTTCTTGGTAATAGGCTTGAATCTCGTAGGCCACTTCCCCCGCTTTTCCATGCGGCAACACGCGGTCGATTTCCATCGGCTCGAAACTCAGTGGATGACAGTTGGCACAGTGCTTGTCGTAATTAATCGGTAAAAAGCCTGCGCCGCCGGGTTCAGGGGTGTGGCAGTCTTGGCACCACAGCCGGAAAATGCCGTCAATGGTTTCCAAGCCTTGGCGTGAGACATGCACATCGTGCGGAAATTCCAGGTTGGAGGCTTCGCGGTAATGCGCTTCGTCGTCTGGGCTGACGCGCTGCTGGGTGTCTACTTTGTCAAAACCCAGCAGCGTTGGCTTAAATGGCGGGTGATCGTTGCCAAAATCCGAGGCATTGCCTAACTCGGTGCTAATCCCCTGTTCGCTTAAATCCCGGTGACAATCGCTGCATAGGCTGTCATCGCGGTTAATCAGCGCTTTTTTGCCGTTGTGTTCGAGATGGCATGCGGCACAACGGGTTTGGTTGAGCGTCGCCAAGTCAAAAAAGCCGGGGTCTACATGGGGATGGGTTTGTTTGTGACAGGCAACGCAGGCGCGGTCTGGCACTCGTTCAAAAGCTTGTTGATGGCAGGCGGTGCAATCTTGACCAAAAAAGTGATGAGCCGAGGCCAGCGGCCCGGAATCCCAGAAGCGATCACTGACCAGCTTGGGCAGTGGCGGTAGTTCATAGAATTGTTCCGGGGTAGACCAGCGTGCTTGTAGCTTATCTAGCCAGGGTTGATAGACCTCGTGTAGGTACACAGAAGCCGCTGGAATCGCCAGAAATAGGGTCAAAATGCTGAGGGATAACAGCCAAGACCAGGGCCGGGTGTATAAGCGGGTCTGACTGAGCCGGGTTTTTGCGCGTAACTGGCTTTGATCTTCGATTTCTTGGGTGGTGCGACGGGTTTCGACTTCCAGGGTGAGATCGTAGCCTTCGCGCTGGAGTACCCGAATTTGCGAATGACCAATCCGCAGCACATCACCAATTTTCAGCAGTGCCGATTGGGTCAAGCGCTCGTTGACGCGCACCCCAGAAAGCGATTTAGATTGCAGCAGAAAGCGTCCGCCGCCTAAATCGGCAATCTCTGCATGTTGCAATGCAACTCGCAAATCAGGCAAAAACAAGGACTGATCGACAGCCCGCCCAATACTGATGCGTTTCCCCGTGATAATCCGGTCGTGGTACAGCGCACCAGTGCGGCCATGGCGGGTAATGAGGCTGATCAGGCACAGCATGTCAGGCTACCAGTAGAGGAAAACGGTGAGTATATGCACCAGCAAAGCCGCCAGCAGACCAAAGGACAAGGGAATGTGCAAGTATAACCAGACATCCATCAACGCCTGATATTGGATGTTATGGCGCAACCGCGCCACCAGTACATTTTTGCGGCCCAGCAATTCCAACAAACGTCGCAGGCGGGTTTTTTGCTCAGGGTCTTGGGTATTCGCCAATTGATCGGCGATCACAAACAACGTCATGTCGTAATTGTCGTCGGTGACGATGCCCGCATTTTTTAATTCGCGCACCCGCTGCTTGGACACCTGCCGTCGCCCGCGAGGTTGGGACATTCTAAGCTGTTGCCAAGCGCTACCGCCCAGCACGGTCAGTTCCATCGATTCCAGCAGTGTCTGGTGCAGGTTTTCACCCAAGCCATCGGCCAAACTCAAACTTTCTTGTTCCAATTCAAAAATTTCATGGCGCATTAAATTCTGGGTCATGCCGCCCTGGTTTTCCGCCATTTTACGCGGATAGCGCAAATAGGCGTAGACCCCATACACCCCGCTCGCCACCACCAGTATCATCAGTCCATAAGCCAGCGTGTGTATATTGGCACCAAACTGAAAGCCGGTGTGTAAAGTCACAATAAACACCAAGGCTATCCCCAGATACACATGCGCAGACAACCAGCCATGCACAGAACCCAAATGCGATTTATAGCTGCGTTTACGCACGCCTAGCCATAACAACCACAGAATCAACAGGGTACCTAAGCCGCCCAGGCTGTAGCCCACGCCAGTGCCACCATTCGGTGTGGATTCTGATGAAAACCCCAGATAAGCGGGTAGGCTCAACGCCATCAACCACAGGCTGAGTTTGAGGTAGATTAAACGGTGATGAATTAAAAAGGAGTGGTGCATAACCCAAACACTCGGAGACACAGCGTCTTGGTCTGTGCCTCTTGCTTAAATGAAACATGGATACGCTCAGCCAGCAAATTTTCAGCCAGTGATTTTTAGTCCGTAGTATGACTTATTTCAAGGCAGCTACTTGCATGAATTTTTCCGGGCTGACGCGAATGGCCGCACCCGTGGGACAAGCACGTACACAGGCCGGGCCACCGTGCAGATCCTTACACATATCACATTTGACAGCTTTTTTTTCGTCCGCTTGGCTGGGCAGGGCGCGGCCTGGGCCTGGGCCTAAACCAAACAGCAACCAGCCCCACAGTCCGGGTTTAGGTTGATTGGCCGCAGCCATTTGAATCACCCCGTAAGGGCAATTTTTTTCGCAATTACCACAACCGATACAATTATCGGCAATATACACCTCACCGTTAGCGGCGCGGTGAATGGCATCGGGCGGGCAATCTTTCATGCAGTGCGGATGTTCGCAGTGTCGGCAAGAAGTGGGCACATGCACGCTGGCAAAAGTGGGACCGGCCTCGCGATTGAGACGCGAAGTGCCATCGTGTACCTCGGCGCAGGCTTTTTCGCAGTTATCGCAATGGACACACAAGGTTTCATCGATTAATAACACATCGGTGGCTTCACCTAAACCCTGTGCCAGCATAAACGCAATGATATTGCCGACTTGGGGCTGGCTTTCCATCTTGGCTTGTTGCACCAGATGCTGCTGAAAACGGGCTTCCAAACGGTGACGCAAGGTGGGTGAGCGCTCCAACAGCACCATGAATGCTTGACCTTCCAGCCGAATTGCCTCAGTCGCCACGGCGGCGCGCACCGACTCGGAGCGCGGCATATCGCTGAGCAAAGCCACTTCGCCCACATAATTACCTGCCGCCACATAAGATAAAACAATCTCGTTACCCCCCAGATTGCGCGACACCATCACCGAACCGCTGCGAATCAGATACAAACAATCGCCAGCGTCGCCTTCACTGAACAGCGTTTCTCCCTGGGCAAATTGCTGAATCCTGGCGGAATGCACCACGGCGGCCAAGTCGGTGGCCGGGATTTCTGGGGCAATCTGGGATTGAATCGCCCGCAACATAAACACCTGATCGATGCTGCGTTTGACCGATTCCACCGAGTTGATCAGCTTTAACATGGTGCGTCTAGGGGTTTCGATCAGCACGCATTGCTGGCCCGCACCCGCATTCACCGTGGCGGTGCGTCGCCGTCCAGAAATCAGGCTCATCTCGCCAAAAAATTGCCCAGCCCGCAAAGTAAAAACTTGGTTCACCGACTTGCGGCTGAGGGTGATGCGTACTTCCCCAGCGATAATTGAAAAAAAAGTGTTGCTGTAATCGTTGTAATGAAAAATTTCTTCGCCCGGTTGCGGAGTCCACACCACGCTGTCCAGCATCAGTTCGCGTAACTGGAGCGTGGTCAAGCCAGACAACAACGGCATGCTGTAGCGAATCGTATCCAGGCTGGCGTTCACCGAATGAAAGGCGGGTAAGCCTCTGAATTTTTCGGATAAAATTGGTTCGTCGGCAGGCGGAATGGGATTGCCGCGAATATATTCGATGACCTCGTAACCCTGATTCAGGGCCTGTTTAATCAGCGGATACCCGGCCAACGCGCCGATGATATACAAACCGGGCACATTGCTTTCGTATTGCGGACTTAAGGCGGGTACGGCGCTGGGGTCGGTGTGGGGAAAACGCACCCCACAGCGTTTCAAAAAGTCATGCGGCGGACTGGCTCCTAAACGAGCAATCACGCGGTCGCACTGGATTTGAGTGGGGCCTTCTGGGGTACGCAAAGTCACGCGCAGACGTGGCCCGTTCAGCGCGGGATTGACCTCAATTTTGCTGGGCGTGGTGCGGAAATAGCATTCGATCTGCTCGCTGTTAATCGCTTTCAACACCGCCTCATGATTGGCTTGTTTAGCGCGGCTAAACTCCTCGCGGCGATTCACCAGGATCACCTGGTTATAGGCCGCCAAGGCCAGCGCGTTTTCAATCGCCGCATCGCCCGCACCAATCACTAAAATCGTTTCATGCTCATAGGCTTGCGCATCATCCAGTTGATACTGCACATACGGCAAACCCTCAGCCACGACACTGGGTTCAAGCGTATGCAGATGGCCTTGCACCCCTATCGCCAGCACCACGGTTTCTGCTTGAATTTGGCTGCCCTCTTGCAGTTGCAGCACAAAGGCACCGCGCTCGCCACTGAGCGCGATAACTTCGCTGTTGACGCGCCAATTCACCGACTGGGCAGCCAGTTGACTCTCCCAGTTGGCTAACACCTGTTCACGACTGGCAATCCCAAACAGCAGATCACTACGCAACGGCAGCAACGCAGGTTCGTCCATCACCAACTTGCCTTTCTGATAACGCCGAATCGTGTTTGCCAGCGCGGGAGCCGCCTCTAACAGCAGATGTGACAGACCCAGTTCCGCCGCGTGCAGTGCAGCACTCAGCCCGCCCGGCCCAGCACCGACGATGGCAATCTGTACTTGCACGGTCATCAAGCTCTCCTCAATCAGACGGCATTAGCTGATTTAGAATAGCATAGAATATGCCAGCCATAAGCTGAGCCGACTGGCCGAAACTCGCTCAGAAACTGGCGTTGCACCCTGGATTTCTGTGAAAACACCGTACACACTGTCCCCATCACCGCCGCCTTGGTTGTGGTTTTTCATTCTGCCATTTAAAGGAATAAGCCCGTGATTACACTTAAAAAACGCTTATTTGTCCTGGACACCAATGTGCTGATGCACGATCCCACGGCCTTGTTTAAATTCCATGAACACAGCGTGTATTTGCCGATGGTGGTGCTAGAGGAACTGGATGCGGGCAAAAAGGGCACCTCTGAAGTGGCGCGTAATGTACGCCAAACTACCCGCTTACTCGACGAACTGCTGCGTAAACACCAGGCAGTCGCGCTGTCAGACGGCATTTCGCTGGCCAGTTATCCCAACCAAGCCGCCGCTGGTCATTTGTTTTTCCAAACCCAGCTTTTGCCCGACCTGCTGCCCGCCACCCTGCCTGGCAACAAGCCCGATAACAGCATTCTCAACGTCGCCCTGGCGCTCGCCAAGACCCAGCCCGATACCCAGATTACCCTGGTTTCCAAAGACATCAATCTGCGGATTAAGGCCCATGTGGTCGGCATCCACGCCGAAGATTATTACAACGACAAGGTGCTGGATGATGTCAACCTGCTCTACAGCGGGGTACAACAACTTGGTGAGGATTTTTGGGAAAAACACAGCGACAATCTGGAAGCTTGGCAGAGCCAAGGACGCAATTACTACCGTTTGCACGGTGCTGATTTAGAAGACTGGTATCCCAATCAATGTCTTTACAGTGAGGGCAGCCAAGGCTTTGAAGCGATTGTCAAAAGCACGGAAGCCCACAGCGCAGTGATTGAAATCGCCCGCGATTATCGCCACCCGCATCACGGAGTTTGGGGCATTACCGCCCGCAATTTAGAGCAAAACTTTGCGCTGAATTTACTCACCGATCCTGACGTGGATTTCGTCAGTTTGCTGGGTGTGGCGGGCACCGGTAAAACCCTGATGGCGCTGGCGGCGGGTTTGGCGCAAAGTTTGGATGAACAGCGCTACCGGGAAATCATTGTCACCCGCGTCACCGTGCCGGTGGGCGAAGACATCGGCTTTTTACCGGGCACTGAGGAAGAAAAAATGACCCCCTGGATGGGGGCGTTGATGGATAACTTAGAAGTGCTAAACCCCTCCAATATCGGCGGCGAATGGGGCCGTGCTGCCACAGCCGACTTGCTGCATACCCGCATCAAAATCCGCTCACTCAACTTCATGCGCGGGCGCACTTTTCTCAACCGCTATATCATTCTCGACGAGGCGCAAAATCTGACTTCTAAACAAATGAAAACCCTGATTACCCGCGCTGGACCGGGCACTAAAATCGTGTGCTTAGGCAATATTGGTCAGATCGACACGCCTTATTTGAGCGAAACCACCTCCGGTCTTACCTATGTCGTGGATCGTTTCAAACCCTGGGCTTATAGCGGTCACATCACCTTGCGGCGCGGCGAACGCTCGCGTTTGGCGGATTATGCGACTGAGGCGTTGTAACGTTGTGGAATGAAAACACTTGGCGAGCTACTGGCAAAGAGCCATCCAAACAAAACTCATTTGTGAGTGCATTTAATTGCACTGAAAAACTAAGCCCGCCAAGTCTTCAAAAAAAGACTTGGCGGGCTTAATCACAACTCAGTGACAGTGCTTACCCTAGAAATGCGCCTGTAGCGAGAAATGTAGGCCATCATCCTGCCAATCATAGTCTTCAGGTTTTTCTAGCTGGCGCAGTGGATGACCCCAATAGAGTTCGGTGCGCAATTGGCGATTGATCGCCCAGATGACGCCTAAACCCACGCTGGCAATATGGGTGGGCGTTGGGGTTGCCACGTCGTTGTTTTTCCCCCAGCCATAGTCGATAAAAGGCGCTAAAAACACCGCGCCGTCGCCTTCTTGGGTGCTGAGTTTAGGAATGCGCAGTTGCACGCCGGGCAGCGGGACTTGCCATTCAAGCGATAACACCATGCCCTTGTCTCGCATCAGTTGATTTTCCCGATAACCGCGCACGCTGGAGGCACCGCCAATCACGAATTTTTCCAACGGTAACAAGGGGTCGCGGCTGTATTGGAAATCGGCCCGTAACCAAAGCTGGCTGTCTAGCACAGTGGGCAGACGTTCTATCCAGCGAAATTGGCCCAGCCAAAGCGTAAAACGGCTGTCTGGTTCCACTGTGGGTGCGCCAGTTTGCGCATTGAAGCCATCGTTGATCGTGGCGTCCAGTGCATCTATCCCAAAACCAAAGGTGGAGGCCACGGCGACCACGCGGTTACGGCTGCGATCTAGCCAGTTTTGACTGAAACGCAGGGCGGTGATTTTACTCACGCCGTCTTGTACCCCAGGCGAAAAGTCAAAAGGCAGCCCGAGCAAGCCGGTTTCGCTGCGGCGTTTTTCCAGTCCTAAGCCCATATCAAAAACACGGTAATTGAGGTTTTGGTAGCTTTTCAAGAACGGGTGACGTAAGCGCAGCGCATAGGTCTCGGCTTGACTGGTGATGTCTAGCTCGTTAAACGGCGTGGAGATCACGTTGGAGTCGCTACGTTCTGCGGACAGTTCCAGCGTGGTGTCGTGGCGCGTGATCGGCAGGATATATTCCAGGCTGTATTCGTTGACGCCTTCGGTCAAACCGGTGCGCACATAAAGGCTGTCGCCCCAGCCCGTCAGGTTACGGTGGCGGGCTTCGCCTTCCAGGGCCAGGGAGCCGACGCTGGGGGAGCGGTGATTATTGACGGTGAGGCCAAACTCGTAGGGACGTTCTTCGGTAATTTCAAGATTTAACACCGCTTCGCCTGCTTGGATGCCTGGCCCTAACTCGGCGTTAAAACGGCGGATCAGCGGATTTTGCTGCAAAATCTGTAAGCGTTCCTGGAGGGTGTTGGTGTTCAACGGTTGCGTGTCGTCAAACGCCAAACGCCGCGTGAGGTAAGACTCGCGCAGCCGTAAGCTGTCTTGGTTTTGCAGATTAATCTGGGTCAGATGTCCTTCGACAATCTGAATTAAGACTTGCTGATCCTGGATTTCTTGATCAGGAATGATCGCCCCGGAATTAATATAACCGGCATCAATGTAATAGCGCGTGAGAATATTACGCACTTCCTGCAATTCTTCGGCACTGATACTGCGCTGATAGTCTTTGATTTGTGCCAACAAGGTTTCACTGCTGAACACCGTATTGCCTGTGAACCGAAAGCTTTTGATTTGCATTCGGCTTAACGCAGAAATACGATCCTTGGGCAACTCGACGGGAGGCAACTTCAAGTCAGCCGCCGGTTCTGCCACGGTGAGCGGCCCGTAGAGTAACAGTCCAGGTAATACGGCACACAATAAACGTGTTCTCAAACGATTTCCCTCTTTGCTGGGACTGGAATCATCGCGCAGCTTATCTGGCCCACTGCCAGAAAGACAATCTGTCGCGTTTTCAGAGAATATAGTAATGAGAACAAACGGATCGCACAACCATGCCCACACACTTTGCGTACTTAATTGCCCAAAAGCTGGCGCAACGTCAAATAATCCTGGCGAGTTTGTGGATCAGCCACTTTTAGGCTGGTGATGCTCTTGCAACTGTGTAACACCGTGGTGCGATCACGTCCCCCAAAGGCTTCGCCGATAGTGGGTAAACTGTGCCGGGTGAGTTCTTTAGTGAGAAAGATCGCCATTTGCCGGGGACGCACCAAATAGCGATGGCGTCGTTTGGACAACATTTCTTCCACAGAAACCTTGAAATAATCCGCAACCACTTGCTGAATATCTTGAATCATCAGCAGCTTCACCTGGGTGATAATCAGGTCTTTCAGCGCTTCTTTGGAAAAATCCAGGGTAATTTCCTGATGCATAAACTTAGCACTGGCCGACAAGCGGTGTAGCGCCCCCTCTAACTCGCGAATATTGGCTCCCACATGTTCGGCAATGTAGTGCGCCACTTCTTCAGGCAAGGCCATTTGGGTGTGGGCGGCTTTGGCTTGCAAAATCGCTAAGCGTGTGTCGAGTTCCGGCGGTTCTACCGCCACGGTCAGGCCGCTATTAAGCCGCGATTTGAGGCGATCATCCAAGTTTTGTATGGCATTGGGGGTACGATCACAGGTCACTATCACCTGCTGATGACCCTCGATCAAGGCGTTAAAAGTGTGAAAGAATTCTTCCTGAGAACGGACTTTACCCGCTAAAAATTGAATATCGTCTACCAGCAAAATATCAGCAGAACGGTAATAATTTTTGAACTCGTCAATCATCTTATTTTGCAGCGCTTTTACCATATCTGCGACAAAACGCTCAGAATGTAAATAAAGTACCCGCGCCTTGGGCTGATGACGCACCAGATGATTACCCACAGCCTGCATCAAGTGCGTTTTACCTAAACCCACGCCACCGTAGATATACAAGGGATTAAAGCCACCCACATCAGCCGCCTGCAAGGCCGCAGAGCGGGCTAATTGATTAGAATTGCCAGGCACAAAATTCTGAAAAGTAAAGGTCGGATTCAGCGGGCTTTCATGCAGGGGTGGCGCAGGGCTTTCTGAGCTGGCGGCAAGCACCAATGAACCCGGTTTAGCACGCGCCGCTGGGCCTTTCGCAATAGCCGCTGCACCTACTTTTTTGCGGCTCCCCACTTGTAACAACAGCCGGGGTTTTTGTCCATAATTGAGCCGGGTTAAGATTTCCATAATTCGCGTCGAAAAATGTTGTTTTACCCAGTCTAAAACAAAACGATTGGGTGCCAACAAGCGCACTGCCTGGGCTTCTTCCTCTTGGGCATGGAGAGGCCGAATCCAGGTATTAAAGTCTTGCGGGGAAAGCTCCCCCTCCAAGTGCTTCAGACAGTCAGTCCATAGAGAAGCGGTCACACTGTCCTCCGAGATTCGGTGCTGATGCAGGCAATTTATGATGAAGCGGGGGAGAAGTTTATAACATTCGCCCCGAGCTAAGCTACACGCCCCGGCCTTGCCCCGAAAACCCTGTTAATCAGCTAACAAATTGATTTTAAGTTAAAAACTGAACTCTACCCAACTCCTTGATAGCGGCTTATTTCGCCTATTTTTCAACTAGATAGATTCATGAAATTTTTTTTAAGAGGGATGTCTTGCTAAAATAATCGGCTATCACTTATAATTCGCCGTTTTATGTAAAGCGCCGAGCCGCTTTAGTTTGCTAGAATTCGACGAGGTAACACGATGAAAAGAACTTTTCAACCCAGTAAGCTGGTACGCAAGCGTCGCCACGGTTTTCGTGCGCGGATGGCCACCAAAGGTGGTCGCTTAGTCATCAAGGCCAGACGGGCTAAAGGCCGCGCACGGTTAAGTGCCTGAGCAAAGCGTGACCGGGCCGTTGTTACGCCCGGATTCTCGTCCTTCCCTGCGCTTTCAGCGTGATTGTCGGTTGCTCAATGCTGTTGCTTATCGGCAGGTGTTTGAGTGCAAACCGGAGCCACGCAAAACCACGGATCGTTACTGGACTATACTGGCAGCCCCCAATGGCGGCGGCGGTGCGCGTCTGGGATTGATCATGATGAAAAAGCGGGTCAAATTAGCGGTTAAGCGAAATCGTCTTAAGCGTTTGACTCGTGAAAGCTTCAGGCAACACCGTCACAGCCTGACAGGGCTGGACATCATCGTCATGGCGCGGCAGGATGCCGCAACAGCCGATAGCCAGTTGTTGGGCAAAGCGCTGCTCAAACACTGGCAGCGCCTGGCCAAATATTCCACTCCCGCAGCCTCAGCGACATTGCTCCCGCATGGATAATCTCAGACTCGTCTTGGTGATGACCCTGGTCTTCATCTCGTTGCTCTTGTACCAAGCTTGGCAAGCCGACTACGGCCCGAAGCCCGGCATTGTGCCAACCAGTAGTACCGGCCCCGCTGGCCCAACCGTGACCACCCCGGGTCAAACCCAGGTGGATACGCCGCCGGTCAGTGCATCAGGTAGCACCGATTTACCTGTGACTCAGGCGCAAACCGATAATCTCTTGCAAACTGCTGGGCGTGTCTTGGTTGATACCGATCTGTTGCGTCTGGAAATTGATTTGCAGGGCGGCGACGTGCGGCGTGCCGATTTGCTCCAGTATCCTTTGATGAT
>Ga0209575_10000360_pt1 | contig 34661 bp, 35 predicted proteins | sample Medcelwee11metaG_FD_187172 | JGI IMG/M metagenome (GOLD analysis project Ga0209575, IMG submission 187172) | Freshwater pond sediment microbial communities from the University of Edinburgh, under environmental carbon perturbations - Medium... | ecosystem: Environmental > Aquatic > Freshwater >...
TTCTGAATGAGTCGTAGGGGTTCTTTCCAGAGAGATAGGTCAAGGTGGCTACAAAACCATCAATAGAGGGTACTGTTGTTGGTAGTTCTCCAGCCCATAGACCAAAGATGTCGGCAATATCTGATAGGAGACTCTGTTTGTCTTGAGGCTTGAGAAGGTTAGCAAACTTCCAGACCAGCGCTCCGATAAACTGTCCAGTCTGGTCTTTGGGTACTCTAATGAAGATCGTCTTACCATTCTTGTCTGTACCCATCGGAATGATGTCATAGTTGGTCTTGTCGTACTCGGAGACATTCTCTAGTAGTTTCTTGAATGGATCTCCCAGTAGTCCTCCGGCCATCGCAATCAGTAGTAGTTTCGGAAGGACAACATCTAGGCTTGTCTTGAACCACCAAGCACTTCGAGTCGGAGACTTCTTGAAGGCTAAGTTAGCATCTCCCTTGATACCCTCTTTGCTGGCGTTAGAAAAAAGGAAAATGTTGTTGGTTATTGGAGTCGCAGTTCCGGCTACTCTAAAATCCGGAGAGCCGATATAGTTTCTGATGTAGTGGACTTTGGCCTTCTGTTCTGCTTGGATAATCTTGTATCCGGCCACTTTTGGTAGAGTCTCAATAAAGTTCCCAATAATCTCTACTCCATCGAATATCTTGATTATGGGTTTGACTAGAGTTCTAAACCTTGAGTTGGCCTCTTCTTGAGGCAAGACTCCAATTTTCTGAAGTGTTCTGTTAATCTGTTGATCCTCCGGATCTGGAGTTCCATAAAGCTGGTTTAGGGTGAGTCCGAGAAGTTCGGCGTTTTCCATCTCTTTGATCAAAGTATCTGGTTTTCCGGTGGCTCTTCTCCAAGCAGGTTTTATAGCTTTCTCGTACTCTCCGGTTAGTTTGAAGAATGAAGTAACCGCCTGTCTAACAGTCCTGTCCGGTAGGTTCTTCCAAGATCTACTAAAATCTTTCTTCAGGTTGAAGATCTGGAAGCCCATGTTAAGTGAGGTAAAGAGAGGTCGGTAGATACCAGCTCCGGTAAGCATCTTACTCAGCTTTCCGAGTTGTCTCATGGTGTTGTCGTTGGAGAAGTTGAGGATTGTACCCACTTCTTTAGGTACATAGTATCCCTGTAACTTGCCATCTCGAATGACTGTTACCAGTTCCTGAGTCCTGTCTTTTGATGGTAAGTACTCGATTGTCTTTCCGGTGAAGCGTTTTCTGGCTGGTGTAATATCCTCTGGAAAAGCTGTCTCCATGAAGTTAAGGTTGATATCTCTTGACTGGTTGTAGCGGATAGCACGAAGAGTCGTGATAGCCTTCATGATCGTGGAGTTGGCCGGATTAGCAATAGCCTTGAGAGTTCCCTTTTGGTGGATGACTGAAGAGCTGACCTTGGTATCAAAGTAGTCTAGGACTTGGAAAGTGGCGTAGGCCGGATTAGCCTTCATCTGAGCTATAAGTTCCGGTTTGTAGAAGCCGTTTTCCTCGGCATACACAATCAGTTTCTGGACTCCCGATCTGAATTGTTCTTTAGCTTTTTGAAGTGAAGCCCACTCTTCCGGAGTCATCGTGTTCTGGAGTTGGTCTAGTGTCTTTTGTGCTTCTACCGGATCGTAACCTCTAGGGTTAGCCAGTTCTCCTCTTTCGTAGATAGCTCTTTCTAGTTGAAGGATCTTGCCTAAGTTTACCCACCCATTCGGCACTTCCTCAGCCAGAGTCTTTGCTCCTTGAAAGTTATCAGCGATAAAGTTCTTGACAAAGCCCTCCATGTAGTTAAGTCCGGCTCGATCATAAATAGGGTTGACTTTAGGATCGACAATCCCTCCGGCCTTAATGTACTTGTTGACTCTTCGGTTGATTTCAGCGTTCTTGTCATTGAAGAGAGTGGACATGATGTTTATGAGGTTCTCTTTTTGGTTAAGAGCCTCCGAGTCTATAGCCAGACCTTTTGCTTCACCTTCGGCATAATCACTGTCAAGGTCAGACAAGCGTTGATTGAGGATCTCTTCTTCAGTTGAGTGTAGTAACTTCTGGAGTTTGAGATACTCATCCATGACTTTAGGTTTGGCCTCTAGGTTCTTGAAAAAAGCATCGTAGAACTTAGGCGCTGACTGTTTGAGAGCCATAGGATCATTGAGAAGTACCGAGATAGCATCAGCGTAGAGTTCTTCCGGAGAGTTCCGGTATTTTAGATACTCAGAGTCCTTACTTTTACCAAGCGGTCTCCACTTTTTGCTGACTTCCCAGAGTTCCGCTTTTATCTCAGCGTTCTTGATGACATCTTTGGAGCGCAGTTGCGCTATCTCCTTATTGATCTTCTTGAGTTGGTTGAGTAGTTCTCTATTACTTCTGTCCTCTCTTCGCTGTTCTCTAAGGTCGTTTCTCTCCTGAATTAGCTCGTCTACCTGAGCCTCAATATCTCTTCCGGAGAAAGTCTGTCTCAGAAACTTTCTCATAGTAGCTATTCTTCCCAGAAGGTTGCCTCTTGAGGTGACCTGATCCGGTAGGTAGTCAATCAGATGCCCCATTTCGTGGGCTAGAGTAAATGAGGCCTGTTTGGGATCTTTGAAGATAGTCGGATTGAGGGTAATCTTGCCGTCAAGAGTCGGGGTAAATAGACCTCTAACCAGTCCTAGATGTTTTCTTGGTCTTATCGGTTCTACCTCCGGAGTCCTTCCCATGAGTTGTTCGGCAAACCTAACCATCTCCGGAAAGCGCACCACCTTAAACTGATCCATCGACTCGGTAATGTTTTCAAGTGAAGTAGCATAAGCATCGGTTGAAGCGAGGGGCTGTTTGGCGGTACTTGGATTTTCCAGATCATAAATAACCTCATCATGTCTTATCGGCATGATTAAACCCACCATCTCTTTGCCGTTGTAGACTGTTACTGGTTTTATAGATCCTGTGCCATAGAGTTCCAATTCCGGAAAGTACTTTTTGAAGAGAGCGATCTTGTCAGCGCCTATGTGTACTTGCTCTCCATCTAGGTCATGGATGACAACTGGAGTACCTATGTTAGAGTAAATAGCCTTTGGCTCAAGCAGTTTTCCTTTCTCTGAAGGGGCGATATCTTTGTAGGGAGGATATTGTTTCTCTCCGGAATATAGTTCGATATTCTCTTTAATTTTTTCATCAGCCAGTTTATTAGCCTCTTTGAAGGTTATTTCAGGATCTCTCTGAAACTCCTTAACCAATGAGGCCTTCTCTTTTTCAATAAATCTATCATTTATCTCTCCGGCCATATTCTTGTTGAGAATGAGAAGATAACCATCGGTAAAGACATTTCTAGTTTTGCCTCCGTACAGAAGAGCAGGCCTTATCTCAATAGAGTCATCCACTATCCCACCCATCGGATTGCTTAGTTTTTTATTAAGTTCTGGAGTGTAGTTAAGATAAGCATTACCATCAGTTCTTGATAAGGCCTCCAGTATTTGCTTCTTTCCGGCAGTCTCAATGTCTTTACCATAAGACTTATCTAGGTACTCATTGATCGGCTTGGTAAATCTGCTTTCTTTTACTTCAACCGGCTTCTTCTCAACCTTTGGCCTTTCTTTTTTTGCTACCACCTCTTTCGGTTTGGCTTTCTCCTTTACCTCTGGTGTTAGTCCTTGGGAAGAAAATCTTTGCTGTTTATCAAACTGTTTTATCGCTTCTTCTTTAGTATCAAATATAGTTGTTTCTGTAACGGGATTTCTTGTAAAATGACCGTTTGTGTCTTTAATATAAAAACCACCATCTTCTGAGTCAAATAAGCCAGCAGTTGTTTTATTACCCTTTTTAAGTTCTAGCAAAGGTGACTCCCCCGGTATAGATCCCTTATCTTGTACACTAACCCATTTTCCAACACTACTTACCTCTGGTGTTAGTCCTGACTGGGATATTGCCCTATTTAAGTTTGATAAGTCAGTTTCTGGGTTTAGAGAGTGAGTGTTAATTATTCTTTTTGCTTCATCAATAACTTGCGACGTAGGTTTACCGAGGTCTGTTCTTTTACCTGTTATAGAGTCGTTGACGGCTCTTAAATAATCACCCTGCATATCCATTCCTTGAGAGATGGCTTTGTATCCTCCAAACTCTTGAGAGTATTCTCCATAACTTGGAAATACATCACCACCCTTAAAGGCAGATTTGCCAGTTTTTATGTTTACAGGAACAGGTTTGGACATTGTTCTACCTTCTTCCATTATTCTTTTTAGAAGCCTCTCCTCATCTGGCTTTAGTATTGCTTCGCCTCCATACTCTCCCCTCATACCATAGATAATCTTGCTTAGTTTATTTTGGTCTGATGTAGATAATTTATCGTAATTCTTATCAAAAAATGTTTTTATGTCTGAGTTTCTTATCACCCCCACCTCTGGTGTTAGTCCTTGGGGGGATTCTATTCCCTTGTTTGTTGGCTTAGGACTAACCTTTAGATTCTTAAAATATGTCTCGCCAAAGAATTTTGATCCTGCATAATCATCAGCCACACTCGTTGTCATTCCCTTAAACTCATAGTTGTCCATAAACTTCTGTGCTTCTTCTTTCGTGTCAAAGCCTTTCTTTTCTGAGGCAAATCCCTTATATCTAACCTGCACTTCATATTTATCACTTGGATTTCCACCTGTATTTGGATTCAAAATCCTTATTTCAAGTCTTGATGGATCATATGGCAATTCTTCTTCTACAACCTTACCTTCTTCTGCTTTTTGTTTAGCTTCTTCGACTACCTCAATCGGAGCTACCTTTGGCGCTTCTTGTGTTATCTCAGCGCCTTTCTCGGTTATCTTTACATTTGCTCCCTGCTGTTGAGCTTCTATGGCCACCTTAATAATCTCTTTACTTTCCGGAGTCTCTTGCTTTGGAGTTCCAAGTGTTTCTTTTAGAGCCTGTTCCGGAGTGAGTACGCTACCGACAATAGCTATACCACCTCCGGATATACCTCCGACTCCGGCTGTAACCAGTATCTGTCCAGATGTGAAGTATTCTTTTGCCTGTTGAATAATCGCATCCTTGCCTTCTTGTGTGGTTGAGAGCCTGTATTCATTCGCAAACTTGAGTAGATCTTGTGCCACCTCAGTACCACCTTCAGCGACAAATGATTTCTTGACTGTATTGAATAGAGTTCTTGTTGTACTTTTGAATAAACTCTCCAAAGTTCTTCCAAGTACACTGTCCAGAGCAACATCAATCGCAACATTGGTAGGAGTAACCTTGCCTTTTTCATCAAGTTCTGATCCGGCTGATACAGCAGTCCAGTAAGCTATTGATAGTGGCTTGCCAACGATAGGTACGAAGTTGAGAGCTACACCCAAAGCCGTCTGAGGAGATGTATCTCCAAGGCTGGTAAGGAACTGTTCTTTTAGGGTGTCGTTTTCTATTGACTGTGCTTTTCTGAATGTTTCATAGGCTTCAGAAAAAGTAACCTCTGGTGATACTGATGTGATGGTGGCCAAAATACCAGTTCCAGATGTTCTTCTGGCTATTCCAGTTAGGATATTCTTGACTGTAGGGTTTTGAGTTGCCTTGTCAACTAGCGGTTGGATGGCAGTCTCCAGCATCTTCACTTCCTGAGCAGTCGAGGGGATCTTTTTGTATGTTTCTACCGCTTTTACAACAATATCTTTTGCTTTTTGAAAAAGTCCCTGTTTTTGTACTTTTTTCTCTGGTTCAGAGGTGGTTGGAAAGACTACCGGAGGAGTTGTCGTGGGTTGAGAAACTTTCTTGGTTGCACCAAAGATACTCTGGACTACCGGAGCAGTTGTTTTTGTTGTTACTGTCGGTTTTGTCCCAGAAGTAGTTGCTTGTTTGCCAAATAATTGATCGACAACTGTAGCCATAATTTATGGTGTCCAAGTCTGGAATTGTCCATAATCCCAAGCCTGTTTGAATAATGTGTTAGCTTTTGCTTCATCATAATTAACTAAGGCTAGGATACTCTGATATGCGATGTTAGCTTCCTCTTCAGATAATAACTTATCTCCTTGAGTTGTTTGTCCGGCATAAGCATCATTTTTCTGTTGTCCGGTTAGGTCAACTGCCTCCAAAGCCTTCACCGCACTATTGAGAGTTGTACTAGAAACCCCTGTATCTCCGGTCTGAGCATTTCCAATCCTTCCAAGACTTTTCTGGCTAATAATTTCTCCAGTATTCTTATCGATCACCGAGACAGTTACCTCTCCGCTATCAGCAGTAGACTGGATCACTTGTGTTTCTACCTTTGCCGTTCTTGACTTGATCGCACTCTGGATCATGTCTGAGGATATTCCAGTTGCTCTGGTGATATTAGCAATATCGTCTCCTGTAGCATTATCCAAAGCTCCCATCTCAAGTAGTGAATTAAACTTAGCAAAGTTAGTCTTAGCGATCTCTGAGTTAATATCAAACTGTTTCATAGCAAGATTCATCTGAGTCTCCACATCAGCCTGTTTCATCTTGATCTCGTTTTGAAGATTAGCGGTGTTTTCATTGAAGATCTTGGTTAGTTTGGCTTCTCTACCCACTCTGGTGGCCTCTGAGAGATAAGGGTTATCGTTTATCTGAGCTTTAGCGTTAATAAAAGCTCTTTCTTGTTCGAGATATTTGTTCTGTAAGTCTGATATTCCAGATTGATTCTGTAGGTTGCCATAGAGGCTTTGTAAGTCCAGCTCCGGAGTTGTTGGAAGTGTCATCGCAGAAGTACCTGTCATGCCACCTGAAGCGCCTGTAGTGGTCGCAGAAGGAGCATACTGGGCTGTTGTCGCCGTTGGCTGTTGGTTAAGCATATTTATATAGTCCTGATTAGCATTTGGAGCTAGTCCTGCTTGTACTGATGTCTGAGCGTTTACTTCAGGTGATACGGCTTGTCCAGCACCCTGTTGAGTACTGGCCGGATGGATCTGTCCTGCTTGGGGAGCAAATGTTCCATTCCAATATTGATATCCTGAATACCACCCTCCGGTTTGGAAGCCTCCTGATGGCGCTGGTTTTCCTGTTGGATCTGTCATATTAAATGTCAAATAGACCTCTTAGGTCTTTTGTACTTGTATCACCAAAGAAGTTAGGTACATCGAAGAAGGGTTGGTTCTTCTCGTACTTAGCTTTCTCTTTGGCAATTTTATCCCAAGCGATTGCTAATAATTGTTTAGCTTCTAGACTTCTGAATTGTCCGGTTTTGTCCTCAGAGCCTTTGTTTCTAAGGATGGCAACCGCTTCTGATACTATAGCCTCATTACCTTCCGGCATCGAGTAGGAGAAGATGGTTACACTTCCGTCTACAGTCAACTTGGTAGTCACCATCATTCCATGTACGCAGATCTCAGTTCCTGTGGCGGTTGGTACTGGCCAGATAAAGTATCGTCTTTCTTGATTACTCCACTTCTTGTCGGTAGATGAAGGGTAGTCCTCTTTCCAGTTTAGATAGTCATCAAATGAGAGGGGAGAACCATCCGGATCTTCTCCGTAGCGTTCACTATTGACTCTTAGCTTCCAGATTGAGTTTGATCTCCATGTTAAGGGGTAGTCGTAGTATTCTTGTCCAGCAACTGTTGTGGTTTTCTTAGCATCCATGAGTTCCGGCCAGTTAAACATTGCTCCAGCCTTTCGGTAAGCCCTATTGATAGCAAGGTCGATGGTTGTGGGTGAGTACAGGGTGGATTCGCTCCCTACTGTCAGGTCATCCTGTACCGCACTTCTTAGTTCTTCGAGTGTGTCCATACTGCTAGATTAAACAATAGAGTTAGTTAAAGGCAACATTATCATGCAAGTTTGTTTTTGAAGATCGTATATCGGTAATCTGTAAGTTTGTCATTCTTGAGCCACTTGAGATAAGTATTTGGTGTGTTAAATGGAAAACCAGTATTGTCAGATGATCCTTCTGGAATCATAATCAGAGTATCATTCGTTGAGCCATTATCTTCAAACAAGAATCCCATATGGTTTCCACTTGACCAGCCACCCCTTCCAATTATTTCATTAAAAATACTTGTGACTTCATATGCCCAAGTTGAACCAGTATTTAATCCAGCATCTCTACTATTCTCAATATATGCTGTGGTTTTTGTCCTTCCCATAGGATCACCAGAGAGATCACCAGTATTATCTTCATCCATTCCCCAAGTTTTAACTGGAGTTGAGTTATTTCCTAACTCGACAATATAAATCCCGATTTTTGCCTTCTGGACACTTCCCGTTACATCTATATCGTTAAACCTTAATGCGCCAGATAAATAATCATCCCCATCACGACCAACTGGAAATGAACCACTTGTGTAAAAAGCTCCAAGTTTACCTCCGTAGTTATTATTTTCGCAGTCTGTAAAGCTATATTCGTATCCATAGTCGTCATCTAATTTAATGTAGATATTAGTTGAATCAGCCCAAACTGTAGTTCCTCGGTTGTACCAATAATAAGGAGATCCGATATCGGTAGCTATTGGTTGAATGGGAGCTATCATATATTTTCCATCGAGACCAAAGGATGAGTAGGCTGAAGTGAACAATATGTCAGGCTGAGAATGAATTACAAAAGCCGGAATATAACCTAAACCATGTGCAATAGTATGAGTTCTTCCGGTTGAATCGTAAATTGTTCCAGTCCCCCTAGTGTGTATTTTCAGATTATCAAACTTTGAACTAAATACTGTCTCCGGATCAGTACAGGTCTTAACATCGTGTCCCTTTTGAGAGATTCTAATTCCATAATCTTTACTCATGTGGATTTTTCAACAAATAATATGTAATAGCATTTAATACTTTGATCGGCGGATATTCCATGATAGGTAAAATAGAGATTTGTTCCATCTGCACTAACATATTCGATACTATCTAGGGATGTTCCAGCATAATAGAGACCATCACCATTGATCTGAAACCAAGTTAGAAACGATGGTGTGTAAGGAAGTCCATGTGCGATTGAAACAGTATTGTAATCACTATCTATTGAAGTTCCGGAGTATGTTCCGGATTTTGCTATTTTCAAGCAGTTTTTTTCACTATTCAGTGATTGATGATCTAGATTGGTTGATGTTATATCGTAACCAGTTTTCATGACCTTTACTCCATAGTCTGCATCTGAAGCAGTGATGTCTTGTGATGTACCATCGATAGTCTCATAGAAAATATAATAAGTATAGGGTTGATCTTCCATGCCTATTACCTTCAGGGTGGTTGTATCAGCTCCAGCCACCAACTGATCCCAAAAATCACCAGTTGCAAGATAAGAGGTTGTTACTTCTTCGTATGGGTTATAAACATCTCCATAAACCAAAAATTGAGGCACATAACCAAGGTCGTGAGTGATTGTAACTACATTTCCGGCTGGTATAGTTCCACTTCCGGTATAGGCTACCTTTAGTAGATTAGAGTTGTTTGAAAAAGCAGTTTGAAGTTCTGTACAAGTCTGTACATCATAACCCTCTAATGATACCTTCAGACCATAATCTTCAGCCATAATTTAGAATAAGCCTTTTCCATAACCAATTAGTACTCTATCGTTTTCACCATCATTGATGATAATTTGTTGTGCCTCTCCGTCAATATAGACATTTCCGGCTTCACTACCTAGATATAGCGTTCCGGCCACAAATGATCCGGCCTGTATTGTACCTTTGAATACCCCACTACCATCTTCACCATAAATAGCTACTGTGGTTAGTCCGTTTTTGTCTTTGGTAATAATTCCTTCAGGTGTAATAGAGATTTCTCCGGTAATTCCTTCCTTATAGTTTCCTATTCTGAATCCTCCGGACTGTTGCAACTCAAACTCTTGTAATATGCGCTTGCTTCGTGTGTTAAGAGCTGTTGAAAGTAGCTCTGTAGCAATCCTTTTTCTGACTATCGGTTTGTCGTTGGTTGTAGCATTAGAATAAACACCCCCACTTTCTCCGGAACTCTCGGTTACGATAACTGAGTTCTGGGTTGGAAATGGGTTCTCAGTGATAACTTCTGGTGTGTAAACTTTTTCATCCATTATTCAAAATAAACTCTAACTCTTAATACTGTCGGAGAGACATTACCAGTCGAGTTGAGAAGCAATTTATACTCAAAGACATCACCTTCAGCTCCAATCCGGAATGTCCCCTTCTTCATATTGTAAGAATCCATCGCTACTCCACCATTAGCTGTATAGGCTCTTTTCCAAGAAGTAGCCTTATTCATTTTGTAGAACATTTCAATACTTGTTCCGGCTGGTAAGTTCTCAGTAAAGACTTCAGCATATTTCCAGTTGGTCGGCTTTTCTACACCCTTTACTGGTGATCTAAACTCTAAACTCTCATATCGCCCCACAGCCTTTGTAGTGGCATCTACCGCCTTCACGCCATAAGTAGCACCACTTCTATAAGAGATGATTGTCGTGCCATCTACATTGGTCACAGCGCCTATTTCATCTGCTTCCAAGGCATACTCCAAGTTTAGGGTAAATGGTTGCTCTTTATTCCGTCTACCATAGGTATAGACTCCGTTGTAACCCGATGTTGCACCAAATACTCCCCAGAGACTCATATTCCCCAAGGTTTGTTTGTCCACCCAAGATAAGGAGTTGCTTTCCCAGTCATAGATGTTGACCTGATCGACTTCGTTGGTAACACCGCTAGGGTTGACACGACCACCTGCCGGAAAGCGCTTGATCGGCATGGTGTTGGTAAAGTCAGCATAATATAGATAACCATCGTCACCAATCTGAGCTAGGGGGTACTCGCAATCAATCATGGCGTTAGTTCCCTTGTTCGGGTATCCGGTCTTGTAAGTTCCGATAACAGCTCTTCCATTTCGCTCTACCAAGGTCTTGACCTGATCTGTTGGGATAATATCTAGGGCTTCGTTAGTAAAAGAGTCATCATATCCGCATAGCGCTAGAAAGTTTCCATTGGCAATATAGTTTGCTCCACCAACCTGTACCATTGTGTGCCAGTCTGATCCATTAAGGTTTTCAGCGACAGTGGTTACATCACTCCAGTCAGATGCTCCGGCCAGCTCTTTTTGTTTCAGTTTGTTGGTTGTAGCCCATTGGAGGTATGTCTTTCCGGTGGAAGAGGGTTTTTCGACTGCACCCTTAATACCACCATCGGGATCATGCCAGACATTTCTGACATAACCATCCGCATATCTTCTATAAATATATCCAGCATTACCAAAGCCGTAGGTTGCTCCATCGGTTGCCTTCACCCAGAACATGACAAGATCCACATAGACACTTCCCTGATCGGCTGACTTACTAGGAGATGGTGATTGAGAAGCTGATTGCGATAGGGAACTCGATGCTGAAGCCGATGACGAGGCTGAAGGGGATGCTGATGCGGAAGGAGATGCGGAAGCAGAGTTACTTATACTAGGCGTTCCACTCATACTCAAAGACGGACTTCCTGAACCACTAGGAGACATAGATGCACTAGGTGATAGCGATGGTGAGGAAGAGTGAGAATATCCCCAGATTCCCTCCTCTTTTAGGGCTTGTCCGGCAGTTAGAGTGTCAACAGTCTTGCGGATATCAAGGTTAGCTCCCATCTTGAAAGAACCTCTTATTCCACGATCAGAAAACGAGCTGATACCGCCAACCCACTCCCTTAATTCATATATTGCCATAAGCTAGATTAAACGATAAAGTTGATTAAAGGCTAGTCGTTCCATCGTGAGTATTTGTTTGTATATGTTGTTGTCAGGTCAGAATACTCGCTGGTGTACGAGGTATTTTTGTCAGCATAACAGTCTGCCGGATATTCTGTTGATTTTCTATCATATTCATTCGTATAGGTTGGAGGTGAAGGAGATGCTGAAACACTTGGCGACTCAGAGGCACTGGGAGAAGATGATACCGAGCTACTTGGACTTTGCGACTTAGACTCCGAGGCGCTTGAACTCAGTGAAGCAGATGGAGATGAGGAAGGACTGATAAGTACAATACCCCAAAAATCTGTTAAGAGTTCGTACTGAACCGGAGATGGAGATACTGACGGAGACTCAGACTTAGACTCGCTAGCACTAGCAGACCTAGACTCGGAAGCTGATGCTGAAGCTGACTCACTGGCTGAAGGACTTAAACTAGGACTCGGACTTGGTGACTCAGATGAAGATGGACTCAAACTTGCACTTCCACTTGCAGATTCTGATGCTGACGGACTCAAACTTCCGCTTGGACTTAGTGATGCACTCTCCGATGCTGATGGAGACAATGACTTACTCTCTGAGGCACTAGCCGATGCACTCTCGCTTGCTGAAGCTGAAGCTGAAGCAGATACGGACTCTGACTTACTTGCACTTGCTGACTCACTAGCGGAGGGTGACAAAGAGGCGGAAGCACTAGCACTTTCCGATTTAGACTCACTAGCGGAGGCAGACTTTGAAGCCGAAGCGCTTGCGGAGGCTGATTCAGATGCGGATGGACTCAAACTTGCTGACTCTGAGGCACTCGCAGAGGCGCTCTCTGATGCAGATGGAGATTGAGATTTTGACTCAGATGCAGAGGCTGAAGCAGAAGCAGATTTGGAAGCACTTGCTGAAGCACTTGCTGAAGCACTCCCTGATGGCGATAGTGACTTACTTGCCGATGCCGAGGCTGACCTACTTTCTGAGGCAGATGGACTGAGTGACTTGCTTTCAGAAGCAGATGCGGAGGCGGAAGCAGACTTAGAAGCAGAGGCGGAAGCACTGGCACTGGCCGATTTAGATTCACTAGCCGAAGCAGAAGCCGAAGCGCTTGCAGATGGAGAAAGAGATTTTGACTCACTTGCCGATGGTGATATAGAAGGACTTTCAGAAGGTGAACCTCCGGAAGGACTAGCGGAGGCAGAACCTGATTTACTTTCAGATGAGCTTGCCGATACACTCTCGGAGGCAGAGGGAGATAGAGATGCACTCCCAGAAGCACTCTCGGAAGCAGACTCACTAGCAGACTCTGATGCTGATTCACTCGCACTAGGGGATAAAGACGGACTTTCAGATGCAGATTCCGAAGCAGATGCGGAGGCGGATGTACTCTTGGACTCAGATGCCGATGGAGACAGGGAGGCAGAGGCACTTTTAGACTCAGAAGCACTAGCGGATGCAGACTCACTCTTGCTTGCTGAGGCGGAGGGAGACAGCGATGCAGAGGCTGACTTAGAAGCCGAAGCAGAAGCCGACTTGGATTCAGAGGCAGAGGGAGATAATGAAGCACTTGCTGACTTCGACTCAGACTTAGAAGCGGATGCACTAGCCGACCTTGAGGCTGAAGCGGATGGAGATAAACTTGCACTAGGACTAAGTGAGGCACTAGCCGACTTACTTGCACTTTTAGAAGCCGACTTACTTTCACTTTTAGAAGGAGAAGAGCTGGGTGATTTAGACTTAGACTCACTTTTACTTGCACTTTTAGAAGCCGACTTACTTTCACTTTTAGAAGCCGACTTACTTTCACTTTTAGAAGCTGAGGCAGAGGGAGAGAGGGACTTCGATTCCGACTTTGAAGCGGAGGCTGAGGGAGATAAAGAACCGGAGGGGGACTGTGAACCAGAGGGGGACTGTGAACCGGAGGGAGACTGAGATGCCGATCCAGTTGACATAAGAAGGGCAAACTCAGTTGTTCCCCAAGCCTCTCCATTGACAAAGAAAAGCTCATCAATTTCGGCATTTTGGAAACCGCTATCCGTTCCGTTGTAATTGAAACAACCAACTCTAATGTAATTTGTTCCTGCGTACGCTGGATTTGAAAAGGCTACAGAGTCACCGCTTTGGACACCATCAGCCCATACTTTTATATTAGAACCATCCCATGTTCCGCAGATCAGATGCCATGTTCCATCTATAACATCATCATCTCCGATAGCACGATTGTAATCTGCAGGAAATCCAATTCCTGTTCCTTTTCCTAATTGAAGAGCTACATGGTCATTTGTGTCGCAATAAAAATCCCAACCATAAACTACACTCCCTGATATTGCATAACATTGGAAAATATATGGATTTGTTCCCGTAGCTGATGATTTATACCAACAACCGACAGTAAAAGCAGAGGTAGCACGAAAATCAGCGTGGTCTCCCAATGAAAACGCATCTGAATTAGCACCAACAAGACCTACACCACCGGTACTCCATTTTCCGCTTACCTCATCTGGTGCACCAATGTCTGTCAATGTGTGTCCTTCTCCACTACTGTCTGCTGTCAAAGCACCACTTTCAAAGCGGTAATACGCTTTTAGGTTTGCATTGTCTATGAGGGTTGTGAGACTTAGTTGAGCCATTTTAGATTGCTAGTTGCCACACTCGGCATGAAATCACACTCCGAGCATCTTTATAATTCGTAAAATCTCCGACTGTTGCTGATAATTCGATATCTGTATTGATTGCCGTAGTGTTATCACTATCAAGATCATCCCAAGAATTAGTAGTCCGATTGAAAATCTGTAGTTTGACAACCGAAGATGCTGGTGCGAGTGTTGTCTGACCTATCCAAGAAACCATTACTCCAGATTTACTATCAACAAAGTTTTTGAATTGATGAATCATGTATTCAAGAGTTCCAGTCTGACCGACTCTGATATTATCTTTTACGGCTACATCTAGTAAGTCTTGCGCATCATAGTTAGTTTCAAGGTCTGTATCGTCTGATGGAATGATGGCAACATCTCCCCTTGTATATCCAGTGTAACCCATACTTGGAGAAGCAGATACCGAAGGACTTACTGACTTTGATGCACTTGCGGAAACTGAGGAGGATGGTGATTGAGAAGCTGAAACTGATGGGGATTCTGAACTACTTGCCGATGCCGATATTGAAGATGAGGCGCTCCCAGTGAACTCCATCATTTCTAGTTCCCAAATAGAAATAGTTCCACCAGAACCATAGTAGGTTGTTGTGAAGTTTAATTTGTAATAGCGGTAGGCGGTTGAGTTATCGAACTCGAACTCTTGCCACGCATCGCTATTAGTAGCCTGTCCGGTATAAACAACTGTCCAGTCAGAGTCATCATTACTTCCTTGAAGGGTAAAATCCTTCATCTGGAGATCATCTGGGGCATACGCTTTGGTTCTAACTTTTCTGGCAATCTTAGTTATTCCAGCACCCAAGTCATACTTCCACCAGTGTGGAAGCGCTGTTACTGTTGATGACCACCTCGTACCTTCATCGTTATCACACGCCTTACTCGCATTAAAATCACCACTAAACTCAGAGTCTGCACTAGCAGTTCCACCAGTAATAAAATCTAATCCATAAGCCATACCCCAAGATTAAACAATAAAGTTAGTTTTAGGCAACCTATTGTAGCGTTTTGACTATGTCTATGCCCTTACCCCATCCTTCAATCTGATCACTTTCAGTCCAGTTGACTAGCAAGTTCTGGTTTCTATACTGTTCTTTCTTCCAGCGTTGTCCGGTAGCGTTAGCTCCATGTTTTATATCAACATTAGGAAACTCCGACTTCCATGTTGCATAAGGAAACTTGTTTTGCCATGCTACTCGGTTATGAGTCATCGGTTCAAAGCCCATGTGACGAACAAAACTATTAAACTCACCTTCGTTCATGGTCTCAAAAGCCTTCTTAGTCATCTCATAGCGCTCTCTGAAGTGGATTAGCGCTGTCTCACGATATACACAAAGTCCTGACAGTTGATTGACATCGTAGTGGAGACAATGACCATCCGGCATCCGGAGTAGCCAAACATTCTGGTTGTAGTAGAAGGTATTTTTGTCCGGTGGTACGAAGTCAAAGTGAGATGGGTGATAGAGGACATCATGCTCAGTAAAGAAGATAATGTCATCTCTGCTATTCTCCAGTCCGGCCATGATCTGCTTAAACATCGTTAAGTAGCCTCTCTTCATGGATGGGAAGCAGATGTTTTTGTACCCTATATCCATCCTTTTAATAGCTGATGATACAAGACCGATGTTCTTTTCTTTGGCGATCTTCTGTATTCTTTCTCGGCAAGGTTTGGCGATCTTCTCGTCTAGTTTACTGTCGGTGTAGTAGATCATCCCTTTGGTAGTACCCCAGTCTGGTGGATTAAACTTGGCCAGTAACCACTCGAAAGTCCTGACAGCCTTTGGCCACTTATTTTTCTGGAAGAGTTGTCTGCTAATATCCCTATTCTCGTTTACCTTGTCTTGAGGGTTGTCGTATGGAAAACCAAAGTCTCCACCTCTTGTCCTGAACATATGAGCGTACCAAGTTCTCCGGTTACCAATCACCCGACCACCTGAGAGCCAAGTCTTACAGGCTACCTCTACTCCCTGCTGTCCCCATGAGTGAAACTCCTCTCCGCATAGACCTAGTTCAAAGTACTTCTCCTTTGTACACATAAAGCACGATCCCTGAATTGATAGTGTCTCCACTAGATCTTCCGGATGCTTGTTCTGCCACTCTCCCCAGTACTGAAAGTGTAGTGTCTTATCAAACCGGAAGGCTACATTGTTCGGACTAGCCTTAGCAATCCAGACCACATCCTTCTTAGTTGGTTGTCCACACTCTTCGCAGACTCCACTAGGACTCTGGTATCTTCTGTGGCCTTGAGGACAAACCCAGTCAAAGACATGAAAGTTCTTCATAAGAGGGATCATGGTTACATTGTCTCCAGTTTCTTTGAAGGACTCCAACATCTTGCGGTCAAACCCCTTGTCCATCGCACAATGTGCATCGAGTTTCATGATGTACTTACCCTTAGCTAGCTTACCAGCCTGATTAGAGGCCTCTCGCTGTCCCACCGCTACCGGATTGTAGATAATGGTTACTCTGTCATCTGGTTTGAGTGGCGGATCTGGTAGATAGCCATCAAGAACAGCGATCACTTCGGTATTAGCCTCTGAGTTACGCAAAACATCCTCGATGGTAAGACCTAGAAACTCCTCGTTACGAGCTGGAATGATTACTGTGAGATCCATTTTTTGTTCCTTTCAAGTATTGCTCTGGTAATTTCCGGTTTGTACCCCAAGGACTCAGCCCAAGCGCACCACGCATAGATATCTTTTGGAATACATTTTGAGTTGAAACCTCTCTTTTCAGGGAACACGAATGTCCACCATAGATTGAAGCGAGGATCATCCGAGTAGACAGCATCACGAATGGTGTAATAGTCAACTCCAGCTCTCTCACACACATCGTAAAGTTCCTGACACTCGGAAACTTTGAAGGAGATGGCTCGATTCTCGGATAGCTTTATGATCTCGGCCTCTAGCGCACTCACCTGTCGGATGTTGGTATTGGCGTTATAGACTGTTGTGTAAAGATCAATCAGTTCTCGTCTATCGTTTGGCTTACCTCCGATAACTAGAAACTGACGAGTCTTGGGATCATACATTGGGTGTGCAGGAGTCTCACCGAGGTACTCCGGTTGCATCACGATTCTTTTGTTATATTTTTTTGAAAGTGAGTCGCAAGTGTTTGGGTTGACTGTTGACCTCATGACCAAAAGGGGACAATCGCACCATGAGACAACTTCATCAATGATAGAAATGTCCAAAGCGCCTTCTGCCGGACAAGGTGATGGTACGCAAATAAAAGCTATGTCGCACTTGTTTACTTCTTCCTTAGTCGTTTTGTAACCTAGCAATGGATCATAGATAACAGCATCCGGAAATAACTTCTCCATTGCTTTTCCTACCCATCCATAGCCAATTATTGCTATTTTTTTCATATTTTTATTTAATTATTAACCAAAGTACTTCCGTATATCTTGCCAGTCGGTAAACCTTATGGCTCGGTCATCGATATAGACATGAGCTGGTTCTTTGATGTTCGTTATCTTTAACAGTGGAAAACTATACTTATATAGCCACGAAGCAACTTCATTCAAATCTGGATTAGATGTTAATATCCAAACCTCATGACCTAGAGATATCAAATACTTTATGGCTTCCAAAGATCCCTCCATCGGTTCTCCAAAACCTTTTTCGGTAGGAATACCATTTCTTTTACATATAACCCCATCAAAATCAGATACTATTTTCAAGTGTTTCTTTAATTGTTAATGCAAGTCCTTCTTCCAGTGAGTACTTCGGCTTCCATCCAAGTAGATATTCAGCCTTATCTATTGCTCCCAGTGTCATCTTAGGTTCAAATACGGGTTCAATATGGTCTGGTTTGATATCTTTACCTATAATCTTCGAGATAATCCGGTATATTTCGTTGATCGAGGTGCTGTCTCCAGATCCGGCATTGAATATCTCAGAGTGGATGGTGGAGTTAGCCATAAGGATTAGTTGATCGACTACATCTTCCACATAAACAAAGTCTCGACTCTGAGTTCCATCTCCGGTAATAAATGGTCTCTTGTCCTCTCTTAGACACTTAATGAAACTAGAAACTGCTGAAGCATATGCCCCATTAGGAGACTGGCGTGATCCGTAGACATTGAATGGTCGGCAGACATTAAACTCAAGTCGATACATCGTTTCGTATAACTGGCACAACTGCTCTCCGACTAACTTTGATAGAGCATAAGGAGACATGGGATTGGGGATAGCGTTCTCCTGAGTCGGCAACTGTTCTTGGTCTCCGTATATTGCGGTAGTCGAGACAAAGACAATTCGTTTAACCTTATATTCTTGACAGTACTGGAGAACTTTGAGAGTACCCAAAACATTGATAGTCATGGTCTCTTCCGGTTTGATGATCGATACTTGAGGCCTAGTTTGTCCGGCTAGGTGATAGACGATATCTACATCACGATAGAAAGATCCGGTGTTATCTAGGATGTTGCCAATTTGTACCTCTAGGTTCTTATGTTTAGGTAAGTTTTTAGGACTACCTACACTCATATTGTCAAGGACAGTTACCTGATCCCCATTGTCTAGCAGTTTCCTTACCAAGTGAGATCCGATGAAACCTGCTCCTCCAGTTACAAGTACTTTCATAAGAGTTTTTTTAATTGATGGACTAATTTCATGTGTTGATCCTCCAGAAGTTCATAGTCTCTTCCCATTAGAAAGGAAGGAAACTCGTAGATTTTCATTCCAATCGCATTTGCTATCCTAATTGCTTCAACAATGTTCGGAGAAGTACCACTACAGGAGATTGTAATAAGCAGGTCTTTATCAGTACCAAATACCTGAAGTTGCTTACTGTATATATGTTCGTATCCATAGTCGTTGGCAATCATGGTGATAACTGAGTTATTACTACTAAGGCACATAGCCTTAATATCCCTTGAGAAGAGGTCTGAAGCCATATGCTCGGCTGTTGCACTACTGCCACCATTACCGCAGATGAAAACCATGTCGGCTTTTTCTATCAACTTAATCAGTTCACTTATATCTCTCATGCGTTGTGTATTACCCTACTTCCGGCATCACTAAACCTGAAGGGTAGTTCTTGATAATCTTTTAAGGCTTCTCGGATCTTAGCTCTTTTGTTGGCCGGAAACATCACAAGCAGAAAGCCACCACCACCAGCACCAATTACCTTGCCACCTATCGCTCCGGCTTTCTTGGCGGTGTCATACATCATGTCGATCTTGCTAGTGGTAGTTTTCTTGTTCATCTGCTTCTTCACATCCCAGTAAACATCCAACAACCTACCAAACTCTTTGAGATTGCCCTTTAGAAGCGCCTCTGTACCCCTAGTGGCCAGTTCTTTGTTTTGGTCTAGTAGGGATTTATTGGCTGAGATATCAAACTTTTTCAGAACTTCATCAGCCTTCCTCGTTACTCCGGTATAGAAAAGCATCAGGCTGTTATTCAAGTCCTCTTTAACCGACTGATCCATTTCAACCTTGAAACCCACCACTTGACCGGAAGGATTAAACTGGAGACATCTTAGTCCTCCCAATACGATAGCGTGTTGATCTTGGACTCCAATAGGTTTACCAATAACATCCAGTTCTATCTTGATGGCTTCTTCGGCTAGTTGCTTGGAGGAGACTGACTCACCCAGATGGTTATGAAGAGCATTGAGTACTCCAATGGTTACCGCACTTGACGATCCAAGGCCTGTACCCTCAGATGGGATATCGGCTAGAAATGATATCTCGATGCCTTTCTCTATCCCTACCATCCGGAGAGCTTCTCGCACTAGATCGTGTTTGAGATCGTCTAGCTTGTCTACAGTCTCCTTAATCGAGTAGTTGACGATGATCTTGTCGTCAAAGCGCTTCTTGACGATACAGTAGATATACTTGTCGATGGTGGTCGTAAGAACCAGACCTCCGTAGTTGAGGTAGTACTCTCTAAAATCGGTGTTGCCACCTAGAAGCGATAATCTAAGCGGTGTCTGTGTTAGTATCATTTTTCTTTTTAATAGACTTCATGGCTTTCTTCACCTCAGCAATAGCCTTCTCCTGATCCCTGTCTTTCTTGTCCAGTTCCTTGATCCGTTCCGGAGTTAGAACGGCACTAATGGTAAACCAGTTTCCCCTGACTCTTTCAATAATTAAGGTTTCGGGAGTGAACCCAAAGTCTCTTAGGTGAACGACCTGAATGTTTTTCTGGAACTGATCCTTTATCTTAAACTCAGGAGACTTGATAACTCTTACCCCATCAGCAGGTTTTATCATTTCTGATCCTTTCTTTTAATTCGGTTGATGAATAATCATGATTGCGGTCTATGTAGTGGATCGGAACAGCATCTTCTGCCGTAATGGATTTGTCTCCATCATAGTCAGTACCCAAAAATCTGATATCAATATGCGAGTTTCGCAGGATGGTTTCAAGCTCTCTCTCAGTTTCATAGACCATGACCGAGTCAATGTATTTGCAAGCCTTTAGTTGCATCAATCTCTCGTACACACTCTGTACTGGTTTCTGCTTAACCTTTCGCTCTTTACTGGGATCTAGGTGTAGACCGACCAATAGATGATCACAATAGTTCTTACATTCTTCCAAAAAGATTAGATGCCCAACATGGAGTAGATCCCACGCACCTGTTGTAAACCCTTTAATCATCGAGATTTTTGTATAGTTGTCCGACTCTATCGATGTGATAGTTCTCGGACTTAATAATGAGCCTGTTAGCATAGTCCTGATACAGTTCCGGCATGGTCATGAGGTCTTGTAATGCCTGTAGAAAGCCATGCAGGTTCTGTACTGGGAAGTAGAGACCATCAAACTCCTTGAAGGCTTCCTCGTCAAGCGCAATAGTGGGGACACCGAAAGATGAGGCGTTTACCATCTTTAGTGGGTTACTCATAGTCTTGTGGTATGGTCTCCAGATTATTTGTACATCGATCTTCATGTAGAAGTCGATAATGTCTTGTCTTGTAAAGAAGCGAGAGTACTCCAAAAGTTCGACTCCATGCTTTGCCAGTTCCATCTTTAGGTCTTTGGGAAGCATCGGAAAAGCCTCAGCAGTACCGATAACTCCAACTGTCTTTATCTCTGACCTAGTACGATGTAGTCTGTCATAGTTACAGTGATGTTGGGGGATGAAAATTATCTCATTACTGATACATTTTGCCATTGTCCGGCCATCTACCTCAGAACAAACTATCACTCCAACCTCCGGATGTATTTTTGCCAGTTCTCCTAGATTGTGTCCATCAACTATGTCGATGTAGTTCTTCCGGCCTTCAAAAGTGAAGTCGTCACCCTTTCTGACCATCGGCTTAACATAAATACAGGTATCGTTCTCGTATCCGGACTTTGGATTAAACTTAGCACCAATATGATCCGCTATTTGGTCTCCTCTGATCATTGAGCTAACTCTCATCAAGTGTCCTCTACCTGCCGGAACTGGTTTAACTCTATCCTTGAAGGCCTCCGAGGGATTGATGTTTAGAAATGATGGTTTGGCAAAAATACTGATCATAGGTAGGATGGTGATACATACTTGTTAAAGATTTCTTTGACCTTCATTCTTCTTCCGGTTATATTCATCTCCACATTGAAGTCTGGAATGAGGTTGATCCAGTACAGAAACTCGTCAAGGTCGACCACATAGCGATAAACATCTTGGATCTCGAAGGGTTTTTGGTTGAGGAAACAGTCTTTTAGGTAATTGATAAGAGTGTGAGGATTGTCTCCCCATGAGATATTTCCGAGTCTGACAATACAGTACTCCAGAAAAACCGCCCTTACGAGTTCTTCCATTTCCCACTTATGTTGATAGTAGCGAGACTTGCCATCTAGGATACCCAGTGAACTGAAGTAAACCAAGCGTCTATCTCTTGGTTGCCTAAGTAGTAACTCCTTCTCTCTTATATACTCTGACTCCCTTGTTTCTTTGGAATTACTGACTCCTGAAGCAAAGAAAAGTACATCCTTATCCACATCCTTCAAGGCTTTAGCTATGTCTCCATTACCAATTATTTCTTTCATGTTTTAATCCAGAACCAACTCCGGAAGTGGTCTCTTTTTAATCTAGTATTCTGATTGGTAGTACCACAGACAAAGATAGGGATCATGCGGTAGCATCGGGCATAGGCGATCAAGGCTCTCTTCACATGGTTAAACTTGCGGTATGAGAAGTAGGCAAAGTCATGACCGGAGATGATGCCACCTTTCTTGACCTTTTTTAGCCAGTTGTGTAGATCAAAAGTGAAGTTTGGAAAGTCATGGTTGGCATCTATATAGACGAAGTCCAGTGACTCATCTTCAAAGTCCGCCAGAGCATCAGCAGAGGTCTTTCTTACTAGAGTACAGTTACTTCCCTTCAGGCGCTTCTTGGTCTCTTCGTAGCAAGAGTTGAAGTATTCGGGTGGCTCGTTGATGTATGTGCCTTTCTCGTATGCTTCCGGAATCCAAGGATCAATCCCAAACAAGTGAAGGTCGCTATTAACATCGCAGAGGATCTTAGAATACTCACCTCGGTCAACTCCCAGTTCAACTCCCTTAGTAAACTCTAGTTCTGAAAACAGTTCGGCTAGATTAATACTGTCCATGTTAGGTATCTCGACAATGTACTGATTGCCGACATTCAGTTTGTACTTGTTGATTATGTATTCGTAGGTGTTCATTTCCAAAAGTCTGTTAGGTCTACTAGGTTTGATAATACTGTTGCTCGGTTGTTGTCCCCAGTCCAGTCAGTCCGGTACTTGAATAGAGGATAGATCTTGGAATAGTGGGTAACTTTGTCGTTGCTTGGATTAGCATCGTGAATCACGATGTATTTAACTCTATCTTTTAGTCTGACTATTTCCTCCGATCTACTAGAGTCTGGAGTCTGGTCAATAAGCGCCACATCCCATGTAGTATCGACATTAGCATTTTTGTACTCATCGATGAAGTTGATTTCATGGTTTTCATTTGGTTTATAGTATTTTAATAAGAAGTTGTACCAGTCTTTGTAATTCTCATAGGAAACTAGCTTCCTTCCGGTTAGCATACAGACATAGCGCAGATAAGGCGTACTGAAGATCCCTGTACCCAGTTCCAACACATCGCCACTTGTTTTCTCCATAGCCTTAATAAGACAAGGAAGGTGTGTGCCATAGGCGAGACTAACATTCATCTGTTTAGCCATGCGAGTAGTGTTTATTTAATAATTCTCTCCAGTTTTCCGGCCATGTAGGCATCGGCCAAAACTTATCAACAAACCAACCGATATGAGAGTCTGACATAAAGTGATTGACGGCAATATCGTAACTCTTCTTGTCCTGAGCCGAGTCCATCCGATAGCCTCGCTTATTGCCTTGTTGATGTAGATGAGCGTACCAAGTATTCTTGTTGACCATCACCTTGCCTCCCCAGATCCAGTTTTTGAGAGCTAACCATATGGGTTCTTGAGCGTGACCATAAGGATCAACATTGGGGAAGCCTCCCAACTCAAAGAAGCGATCTTTGCTTATAAACCAACCCGATCCATGTATCTGAGGTGTCTCGTCTATTAGGATGTCCAACCTCTCCTTTGTTTTCTCCGGCCAGTGACCTCCAGCCTTAAACCTAAAGCCTCTGGGATCTGTTAGGGGACAACTTAGGTAGAAGTAGTCATAGAACTCTTCTTCACCATTTCTCATCTGGATGCTCCAGTCATCCTTAATTATCTTGAAGCGAGGCATCACAATCCAGTCCTCTTCCATGTCAGATTGAAGTATCTGGTCAAAGTTATATCCCACTCGACAGTGGGCATCTAGCTTGAAGATATACTTTCCAGTGGCCATAGCACACATGGCATTGAGGTTTGTTTTGATGCCAACAACTTCTGGAAACTTAATGGTCTTTAGGTTAGTTCCAACATTAGTATAATCAACATAGCCTTCATCCGGTACGCCATCGTAACCAATGATGATCTCATACTCTCCGGTGGCGTTCTGTTCGATACTCCCAATAGTCCGTTCTATATTGATAACCTTTTCATTTCTGGCCGGAATGATGATGCTTACCTTACTCATTGTTTATGTCTAATTACCAATAACCGATCATCGTAGCGCTTACCACACTCGATCCACTTGTAGTCATAGTTATCAAAAGCTATCTCAATACTCTTGTCGGACACATCCTCGATAATATAGAGGGATTCCTTCTTTAGAAGTGGAAGGATCGTAAGCGCAGTAATTACTTGATCTTTGGGTTTGTGAGATCCATCATCTATGACGATATCTAAATCAAACCCAGTTTTTAGAAGCAACTTGCAAACATCCTCCTCCTTACTTTGATCACACCTAAATACCTCTATTCTGTTTTCGGTTATACATCGCTCCTCGTCTATCTCAGCACCATAGATCATGGCTTTCGGGAAGAAGTCTCTAAACATTCGGACACCAGCACCCTCAGCCACTCCAATCTCCAATAGTTTCTTTACATATTGTTTCGAGTCTTTGAATAGGTCGTAATAGGCCGGAGTGTAGTTATGCTTACCCCATTTATCAGTTCCGTACTTAATAGCGAGTAGTGTTAGGTCATCAAGTTCACTCATTTTGTCCATTTTTTTGCTATTCTAACTTTAATTTGATGATATTTTAGGTAGTGTAAATTACCATTGTCATCAAAGTGTTTTTCTATTTCTTTGAATAAATCTCCCAGAATCTTTATTTTTTGTTTCGTATAAGGGGTTGTCATCCTATAACCATCTTCAGGTACTTTTTCCAACAATTTTTGGGCTAACGGAAAAGAGGCTGAAGTACCCTTTCGAAAGTTTGAGAACTTGACACGCCCATCTTTAATGGAAATTGTATCTAAGCAATAGATAACAATATAATAAAATAGTTGTTCCAGTGTTTTTATGTCACCCATCCCATTTCTTTAATTTGTAACTTCCAATCCTGATCCCATTTAGGCATATGGGGGAACTTCTCGTCAATAAACCACTCGAACTTATGAATCATGTTAGGTTCTCGGTCATTCAACCAATGTTCAGCACTCCACTCGGAAGCCTGTTTGGTGTACTCATTGAAACCCCCGATGTTGTACATCCGGCCATAGGTCTTACCCTTGTGGAGATGTGCATACCAAGTTTTCTTATTCACCTTCATCGCTCCACCACCTAACCATGTCTTGAAGCCTATTTCCTGACTTTCTTGACTGAATTGTCCGTAACCGACCTCACTTAATCCCCCCAGAAAGTTCTCGAAGTGGTCTTTGGTCATAAAGTAGCATGAACCTTGCATCGAGGGAGTGTCATCAATGTCATACTGAGGATCAGTTCGCTCTCTTTGTCTCTCGTACCACTCAACCCCATGCATACCATCGTCATGTTCCTTGCCTTTTCTTGGGAAGTCGATGTACATATAGTCTCGGTAAGGTCTATCTTTGTTGATACACCAGTTCTCGGCATCAAGTGAGTATCGTCTAGGGATCTGTACCCAGTTATTCTCCTTATGGTTGTCTATCAAGATCCGGCCATAGTTCTCTCCAACCGCACAGTGGTCGTCAATCTTCATAATGTACTTGCCTTTGGCTATCTTTACACATGAGTTTATCCCCTGTCTTAGTCCTATGGGTTTTGGGGGGTGGATGTAGTGGACTCTAGCATCGTTTACAAGTGGTTCAGGCCACCTTTCGTCAACATTCACAACCACCTCGACCTCACATCCGGCATTTTTCAGGCAATCATTGATCGTCTGAGTCGTAAACTGTGAGTTCCGGTTCGGGATAATGACCGAGAGTTCAATCATCCTGCTTTATTGTTACCCAGTCCATGCCATCCATGTCTCCATCGTTGATTGACCACCTATGGAAAGCACCATTGGTAAAGATTGATAAATACCCATCCATCATTAAACAGTAATCATGATTCTTCCATACTACCCTTGCCACCCTTTTGCCCTTACTAATCTCTTTTAGAGCATCGTAGAAGGTCATCTGGACAACTACTTCGCTATTCTTTGGTAATGGTGTCAATGTTTCTTCCATTTTGTTTATTTTTGTTAATTTTTGATACTGAAGCACAAGCATCCCACGATCTAAGAGTGTCGATATAGTCATCGATAGCTCTCCGGATGTGTTCTGCTTCAACTAATTCTTTATGCGAAGCTAGAAACTTTATTTGTGCCTCTGTTAAGTAAACACCTTTTCTAACCATAGGTAATATGTACCATATCGGTACACATCAATGTCAAGAGGAAGAATGAGACTAGCGGTAAGAGACTGTGATGTCCTGATCAACTGTTGAAGATACAAGGATCAGTCCGGTCTGGAAAGCTATGTCGTAGTAAAGAGTATTGGGTTGTGGACTGGCCGGAACTACAATCGTGCCGATGATCACACCCTCAATGGCTTCTGTACCCTGAGTACCATCATAGATAACTATCTTAGCGGTAGCTACTGGAGTGTTGAAAGCAATCGAGTGTAGTATCCCCTGCCCTACCTTGACAACTGTAGTTGTGGGATCTCCCTGAGTAATGTTTTTGTAGTCAAATACTTCTGCCATAGGTTATGGGAAGCTAATTGATGATGATGGAGAGGCTGATGCCGAAGGACTGGTACTGGCTGAAGAACTATACGATGCACTAGCTGATTTGCTAGCCGATCCTGAAGGACTGGCGCTACCCGAAGGACTCTTGGATGGACTCTCAGATCTGGATGTTGAAGCCGAAGGACTCTTGGATGGTGATCCTGTCGGAGATACAGATCCTGAAGGAGATGCACTACCTGAAGGTGAGGCACTCTTTGAGGCACTGGCTGAGGGTGATAGACTGCCCGAAGGACTGTCTGATCCAGAGGGGGATACGGAAGCTGAGAAGGATAGCGAGGCACTTCCTGAACCGGAAGGACTTTCCGATCCTGAGGGTGAAGCACTCTTGGATGCACTCTTCGATGCCGAAGCGGAAGGAGATTGAGACTTGGAAGCACTGGCTGAGTACGATTTGCTGGCCGAAGGAGACATCGATCCGGAAGGAGATGAGGACTTACTAGCAGACTTACTAGCCGACCTAGAAGCTGATCCGGAGGGTGAGTCTGATCCAGAGGGAGATGCGGAGGCGGACTCAGAGGGGGACTCAGCAGTTGGGTAGGCTATTTGCCATCTAGCTGATGTGATCGTACCAACATTCCAATAGGGGGTTCTGCCATATACTCCCAAGAGATAAAACATAGCACCTACTTTGAAGCCGGACTTATCTGTAGGAAGCGTGTAACCTTCAGCTTCAAGGATATTGTCTCCATCCTTGTGAGCCAAGGTATTTTGAGGTGATAAGACCAAGGTTGTATCCCATCTAAGGACTCGGTTATACAAATAAGGATCTAGGGCGGTTAGGAAAGCAGACTCGGTTGTCATTCTTAGTCCGCTATCTATCGCCATGATCCTGTCAATTTCTATCCTTGTACTTAGTGGGAGGTTTTCTTTTAGTTCAAATACTGCCATATTTTTTCTCTTGGAAGTGGGAGAGTTGTTTAGGCTCTCCCATTTCCTGTTCTAATAACTATTACTAATTAGAACTTCCAGAAGCCCATGCAGGCCATGTGTCTGCGAGCATCTTTAACTTTTGCTCCGTAGACGAACAGGTCTTTGAAGGCTGTTCCGAAGTCTCCGATTAGATCTTCTTCCATTCTCGCATCTAATACTTTCTCGGCGAAGGTCATCCACATCGGGTGTCCAGCTAGGACTTTGTACCCATCAGTGTTGTTTCCGGTTAAGCGATTGGATTTGAACACCTTGAAGCCTTGAAGCTCGGTGATAAACCCTTTCTTAACTAGATCTTCGTAAACTGCTGGGACATGAAGCGCTACTCCAGTTGCTTGCACCAAGATACTCTCGAACTCTGGAGGAACGATCAACCATCTGTCGGTGTCTGGAACTGAAGCGTAACCATTCTTTTCAGCTAGATCCAAGAACTCTTTGAGGTTGGATACTGCTGTTAGCAGATTAGCTGTAGTGATGGTCTTAACTGTCGCACCTTGAATAGTGTAGGCTGTGCCTCCTGCTATTGCTCCGCCTGTGTAGGCTGAAGTCGTGTCATCCAAGTCATCTTCAATGACGATCTCAGTCGTACTGGTGAAGGTCTTGATTCTGTACCATGTTGAGTGGCCAGTGGCTTTGAAGTACTTGCCTTCCATACTTTCGGTGAAGGTTGTACCATTTCCGGTAACTACACCAGAGGTAACAGCGACTGTCACATCTCCAGTGGTGTAATCAGTACCATCGGTTTGTCCACCTCCGACATCTTCATAGAGACCTAGTACATAGGAGTCCATGTTCTTAGCTCTTTCGTTAGCGACCTGAGCAACGATAGTTGGGTGTGGATCTTTGATATACGATAACCATTTGGCAAGTGTTTTCTCTTTCCAATAGAATGACTTGTACTGATCGATGATCAGTTGGCCATTGTTCTCCGTTAAGGAGTCAGCAGTAAGAGCTGTGTTAGCGTATGTTTGTTCTGATAATTTGTCGAAATCAAGGATATTGAGTTTACTACCGACTCCATTGATCTCTCCCTCATAGTCTCGGTTGACTATTACATCTAGGAGATCCCTGTCATAGAGAAAAGCCATGACCTTACTGGAAAATCCTTCTGCAAGTTTTGTTCCGTATGCGGACATATTTGTTACTAACTAATAAAGTAGATTATTAGCCGTTCCGCTTCCGGAGTTTGGAGTTATCTAGCACACACTATATTGGCTAGGATTAGTTATTGTCAAGAAGAGTATCAAGGCTAAAAGTCTTGTGAGATCTTCCCTGCACCAAGCATTTCCTTCCACTTACCATAGTCAGTTTCCCTTAGTCTGCGACCTTCTTCAACAGTAAGTTTTCCTCCGGTATTAACCTGTTTCTCATTAGCTCCACCCGATCCGGTTTCAAACTGTGAGCCTTTATTGACTGGCTTGCCTTTGGTGGCCTCGTGAAGATAAGCTGAGACAAGGATATTCATGGGTACGCTGTTATTCTCTTCTGTCTGTGCAAAAGTCCTGAAGCCATCTAGTCTACCTTCCAGTTCAGGGCTGTCAATCAATGTCTTGGGGTTATCAATGTAGTCATCAACACTCTTATTCCACTTTTCTATCTTGGTTGCTTGTTCTTTGGCCTGTGAGATAACTTTTCTCCAGTTCCGGCTGATGATTGTCTCCTTGGCTAGTAGTCTTTCGGTGTCAGACATAATATCCCAGTCCTTGAACTCCGGCATCTTTGATAGTTCTTCATCGGTTGGCTCTGGCAACTCGTCTGCTTCTACTAAGGCTTGGTTGATTACTCTGTTCTTTGCATTTAGCTTTTGGGCTTCTCGGCTTGATTCGGAGAACTTCTTCTTATATAGCTCCTTTGATGGTTCTGCTTGGGGTTTCTCAGGCTCTTCAGGGGCTTCTTCAGGCACAACCTCCTCCTGTGATGCCTCTATTTCGGCTTCTGGCTCTGTTTCCGGTACATCAGTCGGCTCTTCCTCTATCTTTTCAGCCTCAATCTGCTGTTCGCCAGCTTCGATAGCCTCTTGTTCAGTTTTTAGTAACTCTTCTTGGGTGGGTTTTTGGTGTTTGGCCATTTTTGTTTTCCGTTCCGTTTTGCGGAGTTTGGTTCAAAATAGTAATATAGTCCTCCAACTGTGTTCTGGTAAGGTATGTCCTTCTGGCTTTTAGGAAAGCCTGTTCTTCCGGAGTTAGTTCTTCCGGTTGCTTGATAAGAATACTATCAAGATGTTTTTTTGATCCTTCATCCATTATAGTTTGCTTGCCATTCCTGCTACCATCTGTTCCAGTTGCTCCTTGGCTCTCTCCGGAGACAGAATGAATGACTCTAGTAATAAATAATTTTGTAGCCTTGCTTTTAGGTAGATTTGCTTCCGGTTCTCAACCTTCCATAGGAATATCCTGATAAACTCCGGCTCTTGGATCAGTTCTCTCTCAACCGCATCTCTCATGGTAACAATGTACTCTCTTAACTTCTGGTGATCTATCTGCGCCTTCTGTACTTCTTCCAGCATCTTGAAGTAGGTCTGCTTCTCAACCGGACTAAGTTTTTCTATCTTTAGACCAAACTTTTCTTCTAGCTGACTTGTTATGCTCATATATTTATATTAGCACTATTTTATTTTTTTGTACGCTTCTTACCAAATGCAGGCTTACTTGGCATTATTTGTTCGGCTGGAATAGTTGGTTGAGTGGGGATAGACTGATTGGTGGGTATCATTGGTTGCTGAGGTGGCACATCTTTCTGTCCGGCCTGTGGTAGTGGTGGTTGTTGCGCCATAATCTCATTCTTCTGTCTCTCGGCTTCCATTATCTCGTTTACCTCATCCGGCTTTAGATCAGCAAACTCCAGTAGTTTTCTCTGGTAGACCTCTTTGACCTTTGGGTTGTCCATCATGTTCATGTAGACAGCGTTGAGTTTGGCCAGAGAGTCCTGATCGTTGCTCTTTTTCTCATCCTGACTCCAGATCTTCACTCTATAGCCACTCTCAGTCATCCAGTCTTTCGGTTCTACTTCTCTGGCGAAGATGTTATCGGTGTTACGACCTTTCTTATAGATCTTGACTGCATCGATCTTCTCCGGAGAGGCTTCAATTAACTTGAGGAACTTTTCGGCTCTTAGCTTCCAACAATGGGTATAGAACTTGCTGATACCTTGTGTGCGAGCCTTAGCCTCACCCTGAGCCAGTTGTACTTCACCTAGCGTTATCTGTCTCTCGGTCTGAACTCCTTGCTGAGTGGCTGTAGCTCCGGTAGCCTTCTCAACCATACCGGATACATAAGTCATCTCATCCAAAGATTCAGAGAGATCCGGTATATCAACTCTTCGTATTACTTCATTAGGATTACCAGCTACCGGATACCAGCCCCAAGGTACAGGGTTGAAGGTACTTGGATTGAAGCCTTCGGCCTTTAGAGAGGCATTGTAGTAGTTCATTCCAAAGTTTCGGAGGGTTCTATTCTCGACTAACTGACTAAACCAACTATTCATGACCTTGTTAGGTACTCGGACAATATCAGCCAGTCCATCAGTCCAGAAGTCTTGCTTGTCGACATCATCGCCCCATGAGTTGTAGCGATAGTGATTCCTCCAGTAGTGGTCTTTGGTTGCTCCCATGATCTCTTCTTGAGGTTTCTTCATAAGAATACAGTTATCTTCGGCTGTCGTGTACTTCCAGATCTGTTCCGGATATAGTTTTCCGTTCACTGTCTGCTCTCCTCTGAATACATAGTGGATGGTCAGTTCTACATAGGTCTCACCCAGTACCGGATCTTCAGTATCATTTACTCCCATGTCAGCCAACTTCTCGTTCTTCTTCAAAAGCGACTCTTCATTGTCCTTGGCCTTGATGATCCCCAGTTGAGACTCGAAAAAGAGTTTGAGCTTCTTGACCTCAGTCTGGTCGTACTCCGGATTGCTCTCTAGTTGAGATAGTGGTTTGAAGATGTGAGTGTGAATAAGAAAGCGAGATGAGTCGAGATTATAAGGGTTCATGAAGCGGTCTACCAACATATCCTCCGGATCTTCTATGTCAAACCTTATCTTGCCATCGGTTATCTGCCATGAGTCGAATGTCCTACCAAAGAAGAAGTCCTGCTTCTTGTCTACAATGTCTTGGATCTCAGCGTTGTTCTCATCCAGTGTCAGTCTCCAAAACTCATTCAAAAATACTTCTGCCTCTTTATCGTTGTCTAGGTTCTCAAACACCACTACTGGCATATCGTCAATATCCTTGAGGACAGTCCTAAGTTGAGTTTTCATCAAGGGGATGTTGACAGACTGCCTTTGAGTCAACCTATTGATCTGTACCTCATCTCGGTATAGTTCATAGTTTTCCCTCCACGCATCTTCTCTGCGCTCCCGATAATTGAAGCCAGTTTCTTTGTTGTTCAAGAGCATTTGTAGCTCAAGGTTTTCTAGTTGTATTTCGGCCATATTCTTACTCTAAACAATAATGTTATGTTAAGGCAACATCACCCTATCCCTTCCAAAAACGGCATCACTCCACCCACATCAGCGCTGTAGTCTATTGGTTCTCTCTTCTTGAAACTAACCGCTAAGTATCGGAGCGAAGCACATAGATCAGAGTGGCCATTTGGATCGAGTGTCTCATCCAGTACAGGTAATGTAGTGCCGTCAGATGTCTGTTTCCACATCAAGTGTTCTATCTCTGAAACAAGCTCCATATTCTCCGGTAGGCTCAAAACAAACAGTTTGGGTGCATTTTCAATCCTCTTACCACTTGGAAGAGTCACTGTATGCCCCTGTAACGGCTTCAAGCGCTGGTTGATGATCTCTATACCATACTCAACCCATCCCCTCATACCCTGTCCGACTTCTTTATTGGCTGGCTTGATAGTAATGTTATTCTGGGCAAACTCTTTCTCCCATTGGTCTCCGGAAGGATCTCCAAAGATGGGGATGAATGACAAGCCATAGTCCTGAGCCAGTATTACATTAGCGTGATCCCTTATTGTCTGTCCTTTGTCCTTGTAGCAACTATCTACAAACCAGTTGTCCTCATTATCTACTGCTACCCTAACTGAAGCGGTAGGATCTGAACTACCATAATCAAAGCCTCTGGCTCTCTGCCACTCATTCGGTATATCAAAAGGCAAGATGAGGTTATGGTCTCTTCCCCACATCTTGAAAGCCAGTCCGGTGGCCTTAGTAAAGTCTGCTTCGTACTCTTGTGCAAAGAAGTCCGGAGAGTTCTGTATCCTTGCTCGTTCTATTCTTTCTCTTGGTAAGTATGGATTGTCCTCACTCTTGAATGTCCATGACTTCCATGTATCACTATTGGTCTGACCCAGTTCGTACATATCCTTGAAGTGATTGAAGCCTGTTGGTGTACTGATAAACAAAGCCTTGCCTCTTCTGAAAGCCAGAGTTGGTTCTAGTATGGCTTCCCAAGCATAGTTCCAATTCCGCATCTGAGCCACCTCATCAATTACCAGAAAATCAAACTGCTGTCCTCTTGCAGTCTCTACATTCTCAAAACCCCTTAGTGTGATCCGGCTCTCTCCTCCATCCTTTGACTTAATAAACAGTTCCAGCCGACTTTCATTTGGTTCTCTATTCCATGCAGGTCTCGAAGCATCTTTGAGTATTCTCCATGCGATATTCCTTGCCTGATCAAAAGTGGTGGCAAAGTAAGCTACTTCTATGCCACCCTTTGAATAAGCACAAGCTACCATCTCATATACAGCTAGGGTGGTCTTACCCCATTGTCTACCACAGTTGACTACTCGGTAGTCATGAGTATCACTTACTACCTGCTTTTGTGTCGGATGAAATATCATATTTGGTTATCAACTCACTCGGCATCACTAATATCTTCTCTCCTTTAGAGGTAATATCTGTTTTCTCGGTTAGTTTGTTCTTCATTTTAAGGGCTGTATCTAAGTACTGCTTTCTAGTGGGCATATCCGGTACTACTTTATCCGGTTCGGTATATGAAGTCTTGATCATGGTAGCTCCTAGTCCTTCTTTAGCTACTCTAGCCAATAAATCATCCGGTAGATATTCTTCCAGTAACATCTCCCACGACTTAGTTTCAGTTACTTGTTTTGGATTATCTGCGGTGTTTTCTGCATACCCTTCTTCTCTCATTATCTCCCCCATCGGTTTTCCAACATTTTCCAACATCTTTGTGAACACTCTTTTTATGCGTGGCTTAGGTCTTTTCATAGTGTGCGGAGTAATACATAACTGGTTGTATTGGAAGGCTTAACTACTGCTCTCCGGATATAACCAAGCCGGAGTAGTCTATTAAGGTTGTGAATTATTGTCGACTTGTTCTTTCCCTGTCTGACCATCTCATCCAGTATCTTTTTTTGAGGTATAGGGATCTTCTCGGTATGTACCCAGACCAACATATACTTAATAATATCCTGTTGTAAGAGAGTGATCTCGTACAGGTTAGTGTAGACAATCATCTACATACCAATATATCACAATAGTCTATACCCTATTTGTCAAGGAAGGTGACGATCATCAGGATGATGAAGAAAACAAGATAGATTGAAAACAAACTAATCATGGTCTTAGTTTAGCAAACATTTTTTCAGTTAGTTGTCTACTTGCCTCAATCCGACTATGACAAAATTGGCAAAGCGCAATCCACTCATTGGTATCGGCCAGTTCCTCTGCGGTCTTGTAGTGTATTCGCTTGTGGCGGTGTGCCGGAGCTAGACCAAAAGTACCCCCACAGTTCTCGCAAGAGTTAAGGTTAATACCCTCACAGTAATCAGCGATCATCTTTCTTGCCTTCCGGTTCATCTCAGTCCGGTTCATTCTTCTTTAATGGTTAGTAATGAGTCCAACATAGCTAATACTGCGTCAGCGTGTCCAGCCTGATACGAGTCAACATCCCATTCCTCCATATTTTCAAACTTAATGGTTGGCTTACAAGCCTCCATCACTCTTTTAATCGTTTCTGCTCTTGCTGACCTTATAGCTTCTAGGTCAATAATCTTTTGTGCCTCCATACCTCTTTTGTAGCCTTCAAAGTCTGCTTCTCTCTCCTTACGTTGGAGGA
>Ga0209575_10000362_pt1 | contig 34384 bp, 30 predicted proteins | sample Medcelwee11metaG_FD_187172 | JGI IMG/M metagenome (GOLD analysis project Ga0209575, IMG submission 187172) | Freshwater pond sediment microbial communities from the University of Edinburgh, under environmental carbon perturbations - Medium... | ecosystem: Environmental > Aquatic > Freshwater >...
CACGCGGCAACTCTTCCTTTCCTCCCCGATTCGTCCGGTGTCTCCCGTCCGCCTTCGCCACTCTGCGGCTTCGGCACACTCCTTCCCCCATGACTCTACGCCAATCACACCCGCTGCGTCTCTCCTCCGGCTTACGCTCTCGCTTCAACCTACGGCTCTACGGTCGGGCATTGGCTATCGGGGACTCACCGCCTTCGCTTCGCTCTCCATGGCGGTCAGCGAGGGTGGGACGGCCTTTGATCTGCCTTAACCAACCGGGTCTCTAACCCGATTTAGGGACTATTTTATATACAAGGGTGGGCAACATGTGTTTGTTGCCCACCATTTCGGACTACCCTACAAAGCTGTTTTCCGCGCCCTTCGGCTCCGCTCAGGGAGCGGATTGAGTACGTTCCCTGAGCGGAGCCGAAGGGAAGGGGAAAGGAACGTATTCGACTCAGTGTCCTGGATGGGGCAATAGCGGCAAATCAGGAGACGGCAGGCGGGCCAATTGTTCGCGAATTTCAGCCAGCAAATCATCACGCTTGTAAGCCCCTTTTTGGAAAATCGTTTGTACGCCGCTGCGTAGGCGAGCGCGATCTTCCAGGGTAATGTCTTTGGCGGTCAATACCACCACGGGAATTTGATGCCAGCGTGGGTGCTGATGGAGATGGTTGACAAAGGTAAAGCCATCCATTTCTGGCATCATTAAATCGAGTAAAATCAAATTGGGCAAGGGATCGCCCGCCGTTTCACGTTGGGCCAACACTTCCAGTCCGCGTGCGCCATTTTCAGCGCTACACACCTCCCAGCCCGAGCGATTGAGCATGACTTCCATCATGCCCCGGGTGATGTGATCGTCTTCGACCACCATCACCAGATAACGTGCATCGTCATCACTGCGGTAACGCCCCAACACCACCCGCAACTGTTCTGGGCTAATCGGTTTAATCAAATAATCCGCCGCGCCCAGCGAATAACCCAGCGCCTTGTCTTCGATAATCGACGCCATGATCACGGGAATGTCTGCCAGCAAGGGGTCGGTTTTTAAGGCGGATAACACCATCCAGCCGTCCATGCCCGGCATCATCACATCCAGGGTAATTGCGCTGGGTTTGAGTTTGCGGGCCAAGCGCAGACCTTCGTCGCCGCCCGTCGCGGTGGCTACCCGATAACCCAGCTTGCTGATGTAATTTTTCAACACATCGCGCACGGCGGGGTCATCGTCGATCACCAACACGATGCTGCGTTCATCCAAAGTGGGTTCGGACACGGTTTTTGTTGACTCATGCACGGGCAGCACGTCTGGTAAATGGGCGGGCAGATACACAGTAAACTGGCTACCGTGACCGAAATCGCTGTTGACCTCGATATGGCCTTGCATCATTTCTGCAAAACGTTTGGTGATCACTAAGCCCAGCCCTGTACCGCCATATTTACGGGTGGTCGAAGCATCGGCCTGGGTAAAGGGCTGAAACAGCTTTTGCAGCTGTTCGTGGGTCATGCCAATACCTTCGTCGAACACCTGGATCACCACCCAGCCCTCTGCCAATTTGCCATCTGGATCGGGTTGGCGTTGCACGCTGAGTCTGACCGCACCGTGTTCCGTGAATTTCACGGCATTGCTGAGTAAATTCAGCAGAATTTGACGCACTTTGGTGAGATCTGCATAAATGCGTCCCAAATTCTGCGGATAATCGGCGTGTAAGGTACAACCAGTGTGGGCAACCATCGGCCTGACGGTATCCACCACCTCATTCACCATGTCATTGAGATCGAAAATTTCATTAAAAATCTCCATTTTACCGGCTTCAATTTTTGAAATGTCTAGCACATCATTAATCAGTCCCAATAAATGCCGGGCAGAACCGAGAATTTTATGTAAATCACCACCAAAGTCAGGCAGTTCTAAATCTTCGGCATCTTCTCTCAGCATTTCACTGTAACCGATAATGGCATTCAGTGGCGTGCGCAATTCATGGCTCATATTGGCAATAAATTGGCTCTTGGCGAGATTAGCCGATTCAGCCATTTGCTTGGCGCGGCGTAGCGTTTCTTCAGAACGGCGTTGCAGGGTAATGTCTTCCACACTGGCCCAAATGAAACGCTCCCCGCTTTTTTCAATAATCAAGCCGCACACCCGCACCGGCACCAGATAGCCTTCACGGTGGATATATTCTTTTTCATAAGGCCCAAAACGGCCTTCGCGCAGCAATTGCTGCATTTGTGCTTGCTCGGCTTCCGCATAAGCGCTGGGGGTAATCGCCCAATAATCGAGCTTTTTAGTGTCTTCTTGCTGACGACCTATAATTGCAGCATAAGCGCTATTCAGTTCAACGATAGCGCCATCCATGCGGGTTAATACCAAACCGACCGGAGATTCTTCAATCAGCGTGCGGGTAAAACGCTCACTTTCGCGCAAGGCTTCTTCGGCACGGCGCTGTTCGCTGATGTCACGGCTGGTGCCGACCATGCGGTAAGGATCGCCCTGTTCATCCCACACCGCGATGCCGCGTGCATGTACCCACAAATAGGAATGGTTTTTGTGGCGCAAGCGGTGAATGTTGTCATAAAAGGGTTTGGTTTTATCGAGATGGGCTTTCACGTCGGCCATGACCTGATGAATATCATCAGGATGCACCCGTTCAAACCATTCATTGGCATGATTACCGATTTCAGTTGGCTCGTGGCCACACATGCGTTTCCATTGATTGGAAAAATACACAGAATTGCTTTCTAAATCCCAGTCGTACACGCCTTCATGCGTGGCATGTAGCGCCAATTCAAAACGTTCTTCACTTTTGCGAATTTCTTCATAAGCATCACGCAGTTGCGCACGCATTTGATTAATCGCTGCTGCCAGTCTTGCCAATTCGTCTCTGGGTGGATGACCGGACAACACCAAGCCCTGATCCTTAACCTCGGGGTTGTAATTCTCGGCGTAGCGGGTAATCACTAACAAATGTTGACCGACAAATTTTTCGACCAGCCAAGCCAATAATAAGCTGATTAACAGTACCGCCAAGCCGAGTGCCAACAACGCTTGCAATGCCCGACCCATCGCCGTTTGCCACAACTGCTGGCGATCTGCGATCAGCAGCAACTTGGCAGGTGTTGGCACGGCATTCAGCGGCAGCACCCAGCTTTCTTGATGTTCGACAGCAACCGCTGTTCCGGCGGCAAGCAACACCTGGTCTTCAACTTGAATTTCCAGCCGACTCAAGCCACTGCTGCTGGTTAGCAAGTGTTCTAGCGTGCGTTGTAAAATCAGCGGATTTTGCTGAGCGCGCACTTCATTGAGCAATAGCACGCCATGCTCTTGAATAATCTCGACTTGTTCAGTCAGACTGTGGTGCAGGCGAGTGTGTTCGAGCCAACCATGTAAGCTGCTGATGGCTAACACCAGGAGCAGAGAGCATAGCAGCACATAAGCGATTAGACGGCGTGACATGGCACTCAATTGTTCAGTTAGTCAATAAGTTAGGGGCATCGTAAACGCGCTGATCGGCTGGATTCAGCGCTTTATTGCGGTGCCGGTGGTCTAAACGCATCCCTGATCCAGTCCACAATAGGTGCAGTTTGACTGCCTTCAATCGTGACCACATCAAAACGACAACTTCGATGAGCCGCCCCACGATGCGTCTGCAAATAACGCACCGCACAACGCAAAATACGCTGTTGTTTCTGTGAGTTAATGCTTTCCAAAGCCCCGCCAGCCTGTCGATAGCGCACTTCCACAAAAACCAAGACTGGCCCGTGCAGCATAATCAAATCAATTTCGCCACGCCGACACAAATAATGGCGCATTTGCAGACGTAATCCCTGACGACGTAGATAACATTCGGCCCAGGTTTCAGCCCAGTCACCAGCCTTCAGGTGTTCCGCCCGTAAACTGGCACCGGGGCGAAACCGCAACCTATAGATAGATAACCAACAGGGCGGCCAAATCCGCTGCCACTGTGCGATCAAGCTATCCAGCATAGTCTTATGGGTTATTGCCAGAGGAGGAACCCATCACCGGGGGATTAAACGGTTGCATGGGGACTGGCAAACCGGGTGCATAAGCCGGTTGTAATACCGCCTGGCCTGCGGCAAATTGCGCCCATAACAGCTGACGCTGAATCGTGCCCTGATTATCCAAGCTCAATTGTCCGGTTGCACCGTCCAGTGGTGCCGGACGCTGTTGTTGGTTCAAACTCTGTAAATAGGGAATCAAACGATAAGCGTCGATGCCAAACGCAAACAGGCGTTTGTTGGGGCCAAACAGGCGTTCTGATGCATTTTGTTGGGCGGTCACATACAGCGCTGCTGGATTTTGTAGCGCCCCGGTCAGCGCAGCGCTTGATTCATTCCCAGCAGCCAGAGTATTTGGCCAGAAACCTTGTACTAGTACCCAGGGCATGTCGGTAAACCAAATGCCGTCTAAGTCTTTGTCCAATTTAGGTTGGCGCTCTGCTTCATAAACCTGCGAAGTGCTGTACACCGGCAAACTGGGCGCACCATAGTAAGCCAGTTGTGGTTTAATCCGTCTGGCATCGCTGGGTGAGGCACTGAGAAACAGGGCCTCTGCACCACCGCGTGCCACAGTGCGCACCGCACTGGTCAGCGTGCTGTCAGTGTAATTTTGCAGCGTGCCCAGTTGTCCGCCCAGTCCTTGCCAAGCTTGAGCAAAAGCGCGTGACATGCGCAGACCCAGCTCGCTGTCTGGCATCAGCAAGGCGGCGACCCGATGACCATCAGCCCAGGCTTTTTCCGCCACTTGAGCGGCTTCTTGTTCGGGTGCCAGGCTATAACGAAACAGGTTGTGCATTTGCGCCAGTCCAGGGATTTCTTGGAGGTCAGGCTCATACAACAACAGGGTCGGCACCGATAAACCCGTGGGATTAGCGCGCAACAGTGCCAAAGCGGCATTGCGCCCCAATGGGCCGACGAGCAACTGCGCACCACTTTGCACCGCCTGCTGATACTGCGCAACGATATCGCCTTTATCCGTGTCGTAGACCTTGAGGCTGGGCCGTGACTGCGGATTTTCCGCATACCAGGCCGTCATGAAACCATCACGCACCGCTTCAGCAGCTTCCTTGAAGTAGCTGGATAAGGGTAAAAACAAGGCGACATGGTTGACATAACCGGGCACAGCCGTGGTCGCCAAGGTACCAGTCGATAGCTTAGCCACCACAGTACGGGCGGCTGGATGTTGTGGATAACGTCCACGCCAAGTGTTCAGTGCCTGTTGTAACTGCGGCCCTTGTCCCAGGCGACTGACCTGCAACAGCGCGACCCAGCCCGCTAAATGCGTGGGCAAAGGCATGGGCATTTGCTGTAACTGCGCCGGAGCGAGGGCACTGAGATTTTTCCAAATGGCTTCGTGGTTAGCCCGCAAAGAAGCTTCAGTATTCAGGAGCGGATCAAGCGCCAAACGTTCGTAGAGGGCAGCCACCGTTTGCTTCTCAGCCTCCAAGGCCAAGGCTTTCACGTAGTGATAGCTCACCACATAAGCACTGGGCAAGTCTTGGAAGGGTAGATGTTGCAAAATCTCCAGCGCCCGCTGGGCTTGTTGTTCATTGACGGCAATCTGTGCGTAAGCGAGTTGCACCCGCGCCTGTAGCGGTGGGGACAAGGTGGGCAGCGTGCCCAGTTGCGCTTTGGCTTCGTTCACCGCATTGGCTTTGAGCAGATGCTCAATGGCCGACATCCGATATTCTGCCGCAACCAGCCCCTGCGCTTGGCTGGCCAAGCGCAAATAGGCCTCAGCAGCACCCCGGAAATCTCCTTGCAGGGCGCGTTGACGCGCTTCTGAAGCCGGGTCGGTCTGGGTTTTGCCAAACCGGGGCAGCGAAGGCAGGTAGCTACAACCCGTCGTCAAGAAAACGAATGCCAAGCATCCACACCAAGCACGCAACCGCTGACCCATTAGCGAAAATCCTGTCCGAAGTAATGATTAAATAGCCCGCGATTATGCGAGTTTTTGCCCAGATTCACAAACCTTTGCTGTGGCGTTGCTGGCCTTTGTGATCATATTCCACTTCAGCATAAGGTTTACCTTGTGCAAAATAGACCACCTTAGCCATATTGCCAGCGGGATAATAGCTGATGGTTTCCCCTTCTTGCTGACCCGCCCGATAATGACTCAATTGGCGCACGGTTTTACCGTCTTCGTAATAGTCAAAACAGGGGCCATCGAGCTTGTCTTCTCGGTGATAGGCCCGCCGTTGTAACACCCCAGAATCGCTATACCACAGCGACTCACCTTGTTGTTTACCGGCTTTATATGACAAACGGCCTTTCAGCGTGCCATTTTCATGATAATACAAGGCTTCACCCGCTTGTAGACCCGCTTGGTAATGCAGGCTGGCAGACAAGCGCCCCGCTTGATAAAAACAAGATTCACCCGCCAGCAATCCAGCCTGAAATCCAAAGCGCTGCGTCAATTCACCGGTTTGTGCCTCATAAACCAAGGCCTCGCCTGCCAATACGCCCTCGCGAAATTGGGCGCTTTGCAGCAGCTTACCCGCTTCGTAAGTCAGCACTTCGCCATGCAGGACGCCCGCTTTAAAAGTAGCCACTTGTAACAAATGCCCTTGTTCGTCATAAGAGCAGACGGCACCGTGCAGCCGCCCTGCTTTGAACGGGCATTGCATACTCACCACGCCATTGTCGTGGTACTCGACGCGGGTATACTCGTCATCCGCCGACGTCGGTTCAGGTGGTGATAAAACAGCCGGGTTATCAGCCATAGAGAAAGTCCAGAAATGCCAGTCGGGCGATCCTCGCCGGTAAAGAGGTACGTGATTCAAGCCAAGTGCTAGAATTCGGCTTTTCTTCACCCTGAGCGGATACCTGATGTCTATTTTATCTTTGTTTGCGCCCAATTTGTTGGCTCATTTTGCCCAACAAGCCTCCAGCACAGAGGGGCGTTTACCCGCTTTGGAATTACTGCTGGCCCGGGCCGAGCGCCAAGCGCAGCCCTTAGCCAGCACTGAAGCAACACTTTGCCGCTGCTTCGATTTACCCACCGCTCCTGTCGCGGCACTCAGTGCGCTACACGATCTGGATGAGCCGACCGCTTATTATTGGCTGCGCGCCGATCCGGTGCATTTGCGCGCCGACCAACAGCGCTTGCGTTTGTTTGATGCCAGTTTGTTTGAAATCAGCCAGTTTGAAGCCGAGACTTTAGCTGCCACATTGAGCGATTTTTATCTCGAAGAGGGGCTACGTTTTATTGCGGCGACACCGACGCGCTGGTATCTCGGCCTGCCCGACTTGCCCGATTTGCACACCAGCCCGCTGTCGGCGGTGCGTGGCCACGATATTCACGACTTCATGCCGCAAGGCACACAGGCCCGTCTGTGGCGTACTCGCTTGAATGAGATTCAAATGCTGCTACACCCGCATCCTATTAATGCTGCTCGTGAGCAACAGATTTTACCACCGATCAACAGCCTCTGGTTTTGGGGAGAAGGCATCTTGCCAGCCGCACCCGCAGTACGTTGGCAGCAGGTGTGGGGCGGCGACGCACTGGCGGCTGGACTGGCGCAGCACACCGGTGCTACTTGGCAGGCGGCGATACCAGTCGATGCTCAAACACTGTTAAGCCAAATCGCGCCGCGCAGCACCGCTCTTTGTTTACTACCATCGCCTTTACCGCAAGCAGCGGTTTTTGAACGGGATTGGCTACTGCCATTAATCACGGCCTTGAAACAGGGCAAACTCAGCAGTCTCTTGCTGTGTCTCGATCAAAACACCTGTTACCAACTCGATCTTGCCGCACTGCGCCGTTGGTGGCGGCGTCCGCAGCCTTGGCAAGCTTCTTTGGCTCAGTGGCTAACTGTCGAGTAAGCCGGTTTTATTTGTCGGTCAGGCGAGTAATCCCTGTCCAACAATCCAGGTCAGGGGGATTTTCCACCAAAGCTTGGCAGCGTGCTTGATAAATCGGATACAGTAAATCTTCTGGATAAGTGTGTTGTAAAGTCGCAAATAAACTGGCGGCTTGTTGCCACGCCCCCTCTTTATAATGCTGTAGCGCGGTTTGATAGGCTACTAAAGAAGCCAACTTACCTGCCCGCAAAGTGTCGGTATCGGCATCAAATACCTCATAGAGAGTGACAGCCTGTTTTTTTCCTTTCACCTGTACCCGATCAATTTCTCGAATTAAAAAACCGTGTGTAGGACTTAAATCCTGATAAATAGCAGCGCTGATGCTGATGCTAACACCGTAATATTTAGTCAGGCTTTCAATCCGCGAAGCCAAATTCACGGTGTCGCCAATCACCGTGGTTTCCATGCGCTTTTCAAAACCAATCGTGCCCAAAGTCATCGGCCCGCTGTGTATGCCTATGCCAATACGAATCGGTGGCAGCACGGTGTGTCGGTGGTATTGCTGATTAAAGCGCTGTAATCCCTGCACCATCCCAATCGCGGCGGTTACACTGTCGTCGGCGGTGTTACGATGATAACCGGGAAAAAGTGCCATAATGGCGTCACCGATATATTTGTCGATAAATCCCCCATTACCAACGATATGCGGGCCAATTTCTTGTAAATAGGCGTTTAAGAAATTGAAACTTTCCTCGGGCGTCATGGTTTCAGATAAGCTGGTAAAACCGCGAATATCAGAAAATAACACCGCCATCGCAGCTTGAGTCGCATCACCCAGTTGAATGTCTTCGACTTTCTTACGCCCTAAATGGTGAATAAATTCGGTGGGTACAAACCGTTCAAACGCGATATTTTTGCGTTCAATGGTGGCATAACTGCGGGCGTTTTCAATGGCCACCGCCGCTTGGCTGGCCAGTGAACTGACGATATTGATTTGATTACTGTCAAAATCACAATAAGCCCCGGTTTTTAGGTTTAATGGATTAATCAATTGCAACACGCCTACCGCTTGATTCATGCGGTCTAGCAAAGGTACGCTGAGCATGGCACGGGTTTGATAGCCCATTTGTGCATCGTATTGACGGGTGGCAAAAAAATCAAAACGTTTTTCGGCATACACATCTGGACTGTGTACCACAATTTTATGATTGGCGGTATAAGCAGAAATCTTGCTGTCATCCAATGATAAAGCAGGTAATTTAATCGGGTGTGCTGAAGTGCCGCCCATAAAGATATTCAGTGAATCATTCTGTACAATTTTAAAATGTAATTGTCCCTCTTCCAAGGTATATAACGTGCCACCGTCTGCATGACAAACCCGCCGGGCTTCTGACACTAACATTTCTAGCAAACGATTGAGATTGGTTTCTGCTGACAAGGCGGTGCCAATGCGGGTTAAAGTATCTACGGTGTCTTTTAACATCCGGTCGATTTCTTTTTCGCGGGTAATGTCGCGCACCAAGGCCACCGTGCCGATATAACGCAAGCCACCGTCAGCACCTCGGCCTTTGCCGTCGTCACGGTACATGATGGCGTTGACCACCACTTGTCCCACTCGTTCATGACTCAGGGCAATTTCTGCGCTATGTACCTGATGCTGAGCTTCGCGAGATTTCTCCACGAGTTCGGCAATCGTTTGATCAAAAGCGTTGCAATGCATCTCAGTCGCCGGAGGTGACAGGGGAAACATTGCCGAGAGGGCGGGGTTATAGCGAATAATTTGGCCGTGTAAATCGGTGACTAGCAGTCCATCTGCCATGTTGTCGATAATCGCGGCCAAATGTGCCAAGGTATCTTGTAAACGTTGCGTGGCATTTTCAATGCGCTGTTCTAGCGTTGAAAACAATTCATTAAGCTGATAGGACATGCTATTAAAGGCACGCGCTAAAATACCCAGTTCATCATGGGATGACGCTTCAATGCTATAACTCAAATCGCCAGAAGTGACCCGTTTTACCCCATCCAGCAATTTGTCGATAGGCACCGACAGGCTACGCGCCAATAACCAGCCAATTAAAAACGCAAACAGCATACAGGCCAACATAATGCCGACCAAGGCATACATCGCTTGATACACCGTGTTGAGATAAGAAGCCGTGGGCATACTCACGCTCAGCAGTGCAAGCGGCGTGTGTTCGGCATCTCGAATCTTCAGATATTGAATTAGGCGACCGTCATAATGTTGTTGACTGTCTTCCACAGTGTCATTCGGGGTGCTGAGTAACTCCTGATAACGCCCTAAAGACAGCGCCGACACCGTGGCGGCTTGGTCGCGGGGAGCGGCTTGCACGCTGATCGGCTGGCCGTTTTGGAACAAGGCCGTACTCACGCCTAACAGCGCTTGAATTTCTTGCAACACACTGTTTGGGCCGTTGAGGAGATAACGCACCAGCACCGCTCCCGCGAGCTGTAGCGAGTTATCGTCTTGATTCTCCTGGTCGGTAGTGGTTTTGCGGCCCATTTTGCTGCGTAAAATCGGCGACACCGCCGTGATAGCCAGCCATTCGCCCTGCGCGGTGACGAGGCGTTCTGACCTCACTAAGGCTTGTTTGGTGGTTTGCGCCTGTTGAATCAGGGCCAGCGTGCTGGGCGCGAGAGGGGACGCTGAGGCGGGAAATTCAGCCTGCGCCACTTGGCCGAGCAGACCGCCCTGGACATCGACCACCAACAGCTGTTGCACCTGCGCCCGTGTCATCAAGGGTGGCAGATATTGCTGTACGCGATTGGGGGCAAATTGCACCAATACCTGAAGAGTGCCGTCTTTTGCAAAAGAATCTGCAATATTGCGTATATTTTCCGCTTTATTGCGATAGACCAGATGCGCAACCTGGATATTTTTGCGCATATTAATCAAGGCTTCAGAACGAATCTTGTCAGAAAAATAATGGATAGAAAAAATGGTGGTGGTAATGCTGGAAAGACAGGTAATCATGAAAAAAGAGAGCAATAATTTGCCTTTTAACTTGAATCTTCTCAACATAGCCACAGGTATCCCTTAATCGGCAAAAAGGCAGCGCTCACAACGGCGATTTCCTGGCATAATCCCGCCATGCTGATTATACTAAAGGCACGCGGTATCCACCGGTTACTCACTGTGTTTAAGATTATAACATCGCCAGGCATCCTATGAGCTTCTACCCTGTGTTTTTGCGCACTGCTGTTTTCGCCGCCGTCTGCGTGTTGAGCGGCTGGCTTTCGTTGGCGCAGGCGGCTGATACTCAGGCTTACGCAAAACCCGCAGACACCCGCTATCCCACCACGCCCATCCGTCACGACGGGAAAAAATGGCGCATCGGCTATTACCAAAGTGGCGATTATGAGTCTTATCAAAAAACCTTGATTGCCATCTTGGGCGGCTTGATGGAATTGGGCTGGGTTGACAAAGCCGCAATTCCCACACCGAGTGATCCTCGCGATACCCAAACCTTGTGGACTTGGATGTGCAAAGACCTGCACAGTGATTTTTTGGAATTTGTCAGCACGGCGTATTGGACACCGGCACCTGGCAAGGATCAGCGCAATAAACTGCGTCAACAGGTCTTAGCGCGCCTCAATCAACAACCACAAGACCTGGATTTAATGCTGGTGATGGGCACCAAAGCCGGTCAGGATTTAGCCAGTAACGACCACCATATCCCCACCGTGGTGGCTTCTACCACCGATCCAATTGCCGCCCAGATTATTCGCAGTGTAGAAGATTCTGGTTTTGACCATATTCACGCCAAAATTGATCCGACTCGACATGCACAACAAGTGCGCTTATTCCATGAAATTATTGGTTTCAAACGCCTGGGTGTGGTCTATGAAAACAGCTTGGCGGGGCGGAGTTTTGGGGCTATCGACAGCGTAGAAAAAATTGCCCAAGAATTACACTTTGAATTAGTGCCCTGTTATGCCCCTTTCAGTGATTTAACCAATCAAGAAGCGGCTAAAAATTTGGAACGCTGCCATGTTAAATTAGCAGAACAAGTGGATGCGCTCTATTTGACCCGCCATCCCGGTGCTACTACGACTCATTTACCTGCCTTATTAGCGCCCTTAAATCAACATCAAATCCCCACCTTTTCGCAAGCGGGCGGCGACGATGTGAAATATGGCGTGCTAATCAGCATGGCTACTTCCGCATTTAAGTATGTGGGACGTTACCACGCGGAGGTGATGGCTAAAATCTTCAACGGTGCAAAACCACGCGATTTATCGCAATTTTTCCAAAGTCCGCCGAAAATAGCGATTAATCTAGCCACGGCCAAATTGATCCACTACGAACCACCGATTGATATGCTGGGTGCCGCAGATGAAATCTACGACACCATCGCCCTGCCCGAACCTAAGACGCCCTAATCCCATGCTGTACGAAATCCCCCATGTCAAGCAAATTCCGGGTGAACCGCAACGCCGCTGGTTTGTGGATGATGAATTTGATTTGATGCTGTGGCTGGATACTCAGCAGCAAGTGCTGGGTTTTCAATTGGCCTACGATAAAAACCAGGATCAACACGCGCTCACCTGGCACTTGGCGCAGGGTTTCTCGCACGACAGGATTGACGACGGCGAAAACCGCCCAGGGCGCTACAAGGGTACGCCGATTTTGTTGCCCAACGGCCTGCTGCACAGCCACCGACTCCTAGAGCGCTTTCGTGCCGCCAGCCAGGGTTTAGAACCTGCCCTGGTGGAGTTTATCTGCGCCAAAATCCAAAGTTACGTGCTACCCACCCCCTAACGCGGCACGAGACTGGGTGGTTTGTCGGCTTTCTTACAAACTGCGCTTCAAGTGTGTTTTACGACACCTTTTTGCCCTGCCTCTGACCAAAAAATCCTTGTAAAACAGTCAATAAAATCTTAAAAAATGATTGGCACAGGGATTGCCAAAAGTCCAGCTAGACTTTGCAACGCAAGCCACTTGCCAGACATCCGAGAGAGGAATGACTTCTATGATTACTTTTACTGAAAATGCCACCAAAGCCGTTAATCGTTTTATTAAAGGGGCGGGTAAAGAAGTGGCTGGTTTGCGGATTTTAATCACCGGTGGTGGTTGTTCTGGTTTTCAATATGGCCTGCGCATTGAAGAAGCGGTGCAAGCCGATGATGTGGTGGTAGAGTGTGGCGGCTTGCAGGTCTTGGTTGATCCCTTAAGCGCCCCCTTGTTGAGCGGCACTACCGTGGATTTCGTCGATAGTTTGACCGGTTCTGGGTTCAAATTTGAAAACCCGAATGCCGCATCCAGTTGCGCCTGCGGTAGTTCTTTCAACGCCAAATAAGCGGAGAATCCAAGCCATGTGGGACTATTCTGAGAAACTGAAAGAACATTTCTTTACCCCGCGCAATGTCGGGGCGGTAGAAGGTGCCAACGGTATTGGTGAAGTCGGTTCGATTTCTTGCGGCGATGCGTTGCGGCTGACCTTAAAAATCAACCCAGAAACTGAAATTATCGAAGAAGCCGGATTTCAAACTTTTGGTTGCGGTTCGGCGATTGCCTCTTCTTCCGCTTTGACAGAAATCATTAAAGGCAAACATATCAGCGAAGCGCTGACCGTGACTAATCAGGATATTGCCGATTTTCTCGAAGGCTTACCGCCTGAGAAAATGCACTGTTCGGTGATGGGCCGTGAAGCCTTACACGCCGCGATAGCCAATTTCAAAGGCGAAGTGTGGTCGGATGATCACGAAGAAGGCGCATTGATTTGTAAATGTTTTGCCGTCGATGCGGTGTTGATCGAAGACACCGTGCGTGCCAATGGGCTGCGCACTGTCGAGGAAGTCACCAATTACACCAAAGCCGGAGGTGGTTGTTCGGCTTGTCACGAAGGTATCGAGGAAATTTTGCACAAGGTCTGGGATGCACAGGGGGTTGCCCTGGATTTTACCCAGCCCACGCAGCCAGTGACACCCGCCAAGCCTTACACCTTGACCAATTTGCAACGCATTAAAAAGATTGAAGAAGTGATTGAGGCAGTGCGTCCGCAATTGCAACGTGATCGGGGCGATATTGAATTGGTGGATGTGGACGGGCGTACCGTGTACGTCAACATGAAAGGGGCCTGTGCGGGTTGTCAGTTAGAAGCGCAAACCTTGGCTGGCGTGCAGCAGCGCATGATGGAAACCTTGGGAGAATTTATCAAGGTGGTGCCAGCTTCAATGCGTCCTAAAGCAGACTTAGTGCAGATTCAAACAGGATAGTGCAACTGGATTCAATCCACCCACACCACAGAGGCACAAAGGCACAAAGACACAAAGGAACACAAAAACTGATTTCACAAATAACGAGTTTTGAGTGTTTATTTTTGTTTTGTGTGACTTTGTGTCTTCGTGTCTTTGTGGTGAATGTCTTATGTTAAGTAAGTGTATCCGTTCAGTCCCCTCTCCCAGAGGGAGAGGGGGGACTGAATACTTACAAGTAAGTTATGCACAGGTACTTAATCAACAAAGCTAAGTGTGGGCGAGTTGCCTGTGTATATCGGGTGTGAGCAACGAGTTTATTGCTTGCGCCCCTTTTCTAACCTCCAAAGAGCGGCACCATGAACGGCATTTACTTAGACAACAACGCCACCACGATGGTGGACCCGGCAGTCGTGGAAGCCATGCTGCCTTTCTTCACTGAACAATTTGGCAATCCTTCGTCAATGCACAGTTTTGGCGACAAGGTAGGGCGCGCTTTGAAAACAGCCCGCCAACAAATCCAATTATTGCTAGGGGCGGAACATGATTCAGAAATCATTTTCACCTCTTGCGGCACCGAATCCGATTCCACGGCCATCCTCTCGGCATTGAAATGCCAGCCTGAACGCAAAGAAATCATCACCACCAACGTAGAACACCCGGCGGTGTTGACCTTGTGCGATTATCTCAAGAAAGAAGGTTATAAAATTCACACCTTGCATGTGGATGAAAAAGGCCGTTTGGATTTGGAGGAATACGAAGAATTATTAGATGAGAAAGTCGCGATTGTCTCGGCAATGTGGGCGAATAATGAAACCGGCACGTTGTTTCCGGTAGAACAAATGGCCGAAATGGCCCATGCCAAAGGCGTGATGTTTCACACCGATGCCGTACAAGCCGTGGGCAAAATCCCGTTGGCACTGAAAAACACCAAAATTGATATGCTGTCCTTGTCTGGTCACAAACTCCACGCCCCCAAAGGCGTAGGCGTGCTGTATCTGCGCCGGGGTACGCGCTTTCGCCCGCTACTGCGCGGCGGTCATCAAGAGCGAGGCCGTCGGGCAGGCACTGAAAACAGCGCGTCTATTGTCGGTTTGGGTAAAGCGGCTGAACTGGCCTTGGCAAATTTGGAACACGAAAATACCTACGTACGCACCCTGCGCGACCGGCTGCAAAAAGGCTTACTGGCAGCGGTGTCGCATTGTTTTGTGACTGGCGACCCGGATAATCGGCTGCCCAATACGCTCAATATCGCTTTTGAATACATAGAGGGCGAATCGATACTGCTGATGCTTAACAAACAAGGCATCGCGGCTTCTAGTGGTTCAGCCTGTACCTCGGGTTCATTGGAACCTTCGCATGTGATGCGGGCGATGAGCATTCCCTATACCGCCGCGCACGGCTCGGTGCGCTTCTCCTTGTCGCGCTACAACACCTTGGCCGAAATCGATAAGGTCATCGCTGCCGTACCGCCGGTCGTTGCGCAGTTGCGCAAGCTGTCGCCTTATTGGGGCGTGGATGGCCCCGTCACCGATCCGAGCAAAACTTTTGCCCCGGTTTACGCCTAAGCACTGAAATCTGTAATTTCATAGCGACCAAAATAAAACCGGACAGGTCAAAGACCTGTCCGGTTTTATTTTGGTCGCTGAATTTTAATGATCTACCACATGCGAGGCACCGGTGAGAAATTCTTGATCACATTCGCAGGGGAAGACATCTGGTTGAAATTGTAATCCAAATTGCGTACCGAATAACGCATCTCATCCGTTGAAATAGACATCGACCGCGTGGAATTGTCCATTGATTGCAGACTGTTGCGCATCGGCTCTAGCGCATCCATTTTGCTGGAAATCGTGTTAGTGGAAACCGCCATCGTATCCATGCGGCGCGCCATTAAATCCACTTGCGTGGTCATGGCGTCCATGTTTTTAGACATCTCACGCATGTTATTGGCCACACCGCCCATGTCACGCGCCATCATTTCCACACTTTGCGTCATCGTGTTTATATTATGCGCCAGCGACGACACATCCGAGGTCAAACGATAAATCAGGAAAAACCCATAAGACGCCAAGACAATAAAAGCAAACAGGGAAGGGTACACGATCAATTCCCAACGTCGGGCACTGGTTTCAAAGCTCCGGGCAAAACGCTCCATGCAATCGGTGGACACGGGGGCATTGTTGGGGGGGGTCGGTACACTGGGTTGCTGTTCGGTCATGATAGGTTCCTCCTGATAAATCCGGCCTACTCTGGGTGGCAAATAAACCGACCCCAGGACAGACCGCTGTTGTCTTTTGTTATGTCAATCGGGGTTGCGCTGATACCACTGCCATTGTAGCAGACCCTGGAGTATTAGCGTTTAATTATATACTAATAAGAGCGGTGGCTGGTGGTCAAAAACGCCCAAGACCTGCCAGGTTTTGAAAACCTGGCAAGTCTGCACCAGTGCGGTGCGAATTCGATTTAGACTTGGAACACCTGTGCCAAGGCGTTGTCTAATACGGCTTATGCGGTACGACGCGGCCAAGGCGCGACGGCAGCATGATTCAAATACAGCAAGTCCGGGGCTAAGGGAAATTCGCTGGCAAAATCCAGTGTCGGGGTTATGGCGGCTATCTAGTCAGACTTTAACGGGCAGGCACGGGCGGTGGCAAGGTTGCCTCCGGGAAAATCAAGCCCAACTTATCGCCCAGATAGACGCGCACCGCCGTTTTGAAAAAGTCTGGGTGTAGCGGATCGTAGAAAAAAACCGCTGCACAAGCTTGGTCAGGCGTCGCGTCGAAGGCTTGCAGGGTCAGATTGACGTGAATCGGTGGTTGTGGATTGTCATCTTTCAGAGACATCAGCAAAGTATGTTGCAGCAGCGGGTTATGCTGTGGCGCAAGACGCGGCTGTCTGGCTTCACGCAACACGTCTTGTATCAAGTCTTGCAACACGTACAGCACCGGTAATTGGCGTTCGTTGCCCTGGATTTGCAAGCGCACGTCTTGGCGTAAGCTGTAGGGCAGCACTTCCATGTCTTCGGTAGCGCGATCTATGCGTGGTTCCGGGGATTCAGCTTGGACGGTGCCCAGACTGAAGCAAAACAGGGATAACAGGAAAAAACGGTATGCACACATACACTAAGCCTCCAGAGGACAGGGACTCGATGCGACTCCCTGTATCCTTACTCAATGTGGGCTTGTTGCGTTAAATTCTACTGGGCAGACGAATCAATGTGGGAGCGCCTTGCAGGCGCGATAATCGGCGTCCCACTTTCATCGCAGAGAGCCTGCTGTGCGCCCTCTGCGTCTCTGCGATGAACTTTTGAGGAGTAATGACAATCTAGGGGGTGGCTGGCATCTGCAACAATTTAGCCACGGCCTGGTGCCCTTGTTGTTCAGCCAGTTGTTGGGCCGTGAATCCCGCTTGATTACGCAGCGTGCTGTCTGCGCCCTTGAGTAATAGCTGTTGCACCAAGGCGACATGCCCCTGGCTTGCGGCTTCCATCAAAGGCGTATTGCCTTCTGCATCGGTCAGATTGACCTCGACTTGCTGGGTCAGTAACAGCGTGAACAACGCCGCTTGTCCCTGTTCCGCTGCCCAATGTAAGGCGCTGGCACCGAGCGCGTCTTGGAGATTAACCTTTGCGCCTTGCGCTAACAACAACGTTGCAATCGCGGTCTGGTGTTGTTCAACAGCCCGCATCAGCGGTGTCACTCCCTTGCGATCCGCTTGATTGGGATTGGCATGATGAGCTAACAACAATTTCACCACCGCGTCATGACCATGCGTCACCGCCCAGGATAAGGCGGTTTGACCTTCACGGTCACTGGCGGTGATGTCCGCATGAAAATCAAGCAACTGTGCCACCAGTAAATCGTTGCCATTGCGTGCTGCAATCATCAGCGCGTCCCAGCCGGATTGGGTGCGGTCATACACATTCGCTCCCATTTCCACCAGCATCGCCGAGATGGCGGGCTGGTTGTGTTCCACAGCGGCGATGAGCGGAGTCAGGCCCGCACGGCTGCGGGCGTTGACCTGCGCCCCACGCGACAGCAGAAAGGCCGCGCATTGCACGCTGCCGCCTTCCACCGCCAACATCAGCGGAGTGACGCCAAATTCGTTACTGGCATCTACTTGTGCCCCCTGATTTAGGAGGCTGCGCACTTGTTCAGTTTGGTTACCCAGCGCCGCCTCGCGTAATTGCCGGTTCAGATCGGCGCTGTCAGCGGCTGCCAACACCACTGTTGGTAGCCATAAGGCCAATCCTAGGATTGCGAGTAGTTTCTGCATACCACTTCTCCTGCCGTGTGCCTGTGACAAATCAAGTACCACTGCCGGATGGGGCGGCTGGCTGCGGCTCGGTCGCTGGGGCTTCAGTCGCCGGTGCTTCAGTGGTTCCAGCTTCAGCAGGTGCCGCTTCGGCTGACTGTGGCTCTTCTGGCAAGGTGTGGGCAATGCCTTTATGACAATCAATGCAAGTTTCGTCACGATCTGGGGCTTTTTCATGTTTTTTGCGCGCAAAACGATCCTGGGCACTTAAATCCATGTGTGCAAAATCGTGGCAACTCCGGCATTCACGCGAGTTGGTGGCTTTCATCTTGTCCCACACGCGATTAGCCATGCCCCAGCGGTGTGCTTCATATTTTTCTGGCGTATCAATGGTACCCATAATCTCGTGGTACACATCTTTAGCCGCCATGATTTTAGCCAGCATTTTTGGCCCAAATGCTTTGGGCACATGGCAATCTGCGCAACCTGCATGGACACCAGAGGCACTAGACCAATGCACTTTTTCTTGAAGTTCTGTCAAGTTGGTCTTCATGCTGTGACAACTGGTGCAAAACTCGGTGGTGTTGGTGTAGCTCAGGGCTGCATTAAAGCCGCCTGCCAATGCGGCACCGACGCCGAGTAGCAATAAGACTAACAGCAGCCATTTTTTACGGCTGTGTTTAGGGGGTTCCAAACCCTGCATAAAAATCCTCCCTCTTAGAGATATTCTTGTTTGTTATTCAATCAGTTGACTTTAAGGCGTCACGGTAGGTTTAGGGGGTACAAAGCGAAAATCCGTTGGAAAATCGGGATTTTGCCACTCAGGCTGAGCCGTTTTATCAGCGGGTGGGCGCAATCTTGACATATGATCGGCCACGGCATCTATATCGCGTCCGTTGAGGTCAACAATCGCTTCATACATGTGTTTATTGCCGTTGCGACGCTTGCCAATTTTAAACCAATGTAACTGGCGTTCCAAATACCGGTAATGCTGGCTATATACCGCAGGATAACCGTCTTCCTCATTACCCTCACCGTCGCTGCCATGACAAATGGCACAGCGGCTGCGGTAAATTTGTCCGCCCAGTTCTAAGTGATGACCTGTACCGACGCCATTGTGGGGTGGCATGAGCAATTGCGCGATGTAGGCAGACACATCAGCAATGTCTTGAGGACTATTGATCACAGGCGCTTGAGTGAACGGGTACATAGTGGGATTGTCGCGATTACCCGCTCGAATATCGACCAGTTGTTTAATCAGACTAGAGGCATGTTGTCCGGCCAGTCTGGGATAGCGGCCACCTTCATCACCCCAGGCCAGTGGGGTGTGGCAAAGCGCACAGGTTTCATAAATACGCCGTCCATTGTCCAGGTTAGGAGACAGGGCACTGATTTCTTCTACGTCGTGTGGGTTGGCTGACACAGGCAGGCTCTCGACACAAGCCATACCAAACACCAACGTTGCGGCTAACAACGAGGTTTGTTGTTTCATGGGTTTCATCTCCACGGCTGTACAAAAAAAGCGGGGCATAAGCCCCGCTTTAACTTGGACGTTAGAACGCAGTCGCTAGGGGATTAATTGAACATGTCATGGGTAATGTTCTTAAACCAGCTATGCGCGTAGAGTACTTCGCGTTTTTTGTCTTCGGCAGATGCATCGGCAGGACTTAAGCCACCAGACCCTTCGACGCTGGCAATTTCATTTTTGGCGGCATCATAGCGATATACCCCAGCGACAGAAATGCCGTAATCATCACCCACAATGCTGTAGCAGGTGTTGACATAAGCCGGTTCTACCATCTCTTTGCCTTGCAAAGCCGCGACAATCGCCGCCGCGCACACTTTGGCTTGAGAATTCGCTGAGTAAGCAGATTTGGGCATTTGTGCAGCACTGCTGGCATCCCCGATCACATAGACTGCCGGGTGTTTTTTGGACTCAAAAGTCCTCTTGTCTACCGGGCACCAGCCTTTTTCATCGGTTAAACCCGCTGTGAAGGCAATTTTGCCAGCCTGCTGTGGCGGAATCAGGTTAACCACGTCACCTTTGTAAGCGGTATCCAATTCCCCGGCATACACCGTCATGCTGGCGGCATCCAGGCGTTTGACTAAGCCTTCCTGCGACACAGGATGCCAGTCGATCAGGGAATTTTCGGTACCGAAACCGTACAATTCCTTCCAGCCTGCGGTAAACAACCCTTGTTTCGCAAACTTTTCTTTGGCATCCAGAATGATGATCTTGGATTTGGGTTTGTGCTTTTTCAGGTAAGAGGCAATCTGGCTAGCACGCTCATAAGGCCCCGGCGGGCAACGGAAAGGATCGGCTGGGGCGGAAATCACCACCACACCGCCATCTTTCATGTCTTCCAGTTGCTTACGCAGCAGCACGGTCTGCGGGCCAGCTTTCCAAGCGTGCGGGATTTTTTCTGCCAGTTCAGCGCTATAGCCTTCAATAGCAGCCCACTTGAAATCGATCCCAGGGGACACCACCAAACGGTCATAACTCAGGCTGCTGCCATCTGACAATGCCACGGTCTTCGCGGTAGGATCGATGCCGTCAGCACTGGCCTTAACCACTTTGACGCCGTGTTTAGCCAAACCGTCGTAACCAAACTTAATCGAGTCGATAGTGCGATCACCGCTCAACACTTCGTTACTCATAAAGCAGGTGTAATAGTGTTCGTTTGGCTCAACCAGGGTCACATCAATCGCAGCGTCCATCATCTTGATGTATTTAGCGGCGGTTGCGCCACCAGCACCACCACCGATTACCACCACTTTGCCACCCGCCGTATTGGCGCGCGCAATATGCGGGAAACCCACCGTGCCAGCCGCTGCACCAGCCGCTGCGGCTAATTTAATAAAATTTCTGCGGGTTACTTGAGTCATTAGGTATCCTCCTGGGTTATTTCTGGCTGGCGTAGAAGTGGGTTAACTGATCCACACTGGCATCGCCATGCTTTTTCAGCATTTCTTCTAGTTTTGTTTTCATTTTCTTGGGAGTTTCACGGGCACCCGATTTGAAATCTGCAAAACTGTATTGCAAATAAGGCATCCATTGACCAGCCAGGATACTGGAACCGTCTTCGTCTTTACTGCCGTTGTCTTCATGACATTTCTCGCAGTAATCTTTGTGCAGCTTAGCCCCTGCCTTCGCCAACGCAGCGTCGGTTTGTTGTGGGGTACGCACGATGGTCTGCTTGGAAAAATAATCTGCCATCGCTTCGATCTGCACAGCGCTGTAGCCTTTGGCGATCCGGTTCATGATGGTGGAATGCCGCGTGCCGTCCGCATAGGCTTTCATTGCTTCCATCAGCGTGTCTTTAGAGGAACCCGCAATGGTGGGGGTTGCAGGGCCGACACTGGAACCATTCGTACCATGGCAACCCGAACAGGTGTTTGCCAACATGGCTCCGGCATCTATCGCCCACGCTGGCGCACTGTTGAACAGCAAACCACCCGTCATGAGCAAGGCAGCATAAACTGTCTTGTGTTGCATCGTTATTTCTCCTTACATTGGTGATGACGGCTTGAGTTATTGAAACAAAACATCACACGACAACGGATACTGCCAGTGGGTGCGTCTTGCCTTAAACTGAACGATGCTTGCCGCCATGAAGCCCCGTTCTGATATGACTTTGCCCTCGCATTATATAAATTTTTTCTCACAATACAAGAAAACCGAGACCTCCCGCTCCTCATAGAGTCTTTGACCCACATCAAGACAAGGCTTAAACTGATGCCCGCCCGCCTGAGTACAGTGGGGTATCCAAACACAATAAGACTCATATCATGACTTCAATGAGGAAGATTTAACATGCAAATGCTCGAAATCCTGCTGACTGACCCGATAGGTCAACTATCCCTGTTTACCGTCGGTTTCTGCATTGTGATGAGCCTGTTCTTAGGCATTTACTTCTACAAAAAGAGCAGCAAGAAAAAATAAACCCTAGCGCACGGCCCAGACTGACATTCCGGTCTGAGCCGTGTGGCTTGAGAGCTGAGCCAGTCGGGGTAGTCTATACCATTACTCCGCCGCTTCCCAGTCAGCCAGACCGCAGACCAGTTAATTTGTAAAGTCGCGTTACGGCGTGTACCTTGCGTCCCCATGCAGCCAGCCTCTTCATCTTCGTTTTTTCTATCCTAAAACCCAGAGTTTTCACTATGCTGATTTTTGAACAAAGCAGTCCGGGGCGTGAACGTCCTGCTCAGTACCCCCCCGCTGGCGAGGCTAATACCGAGATTCCGTCTCGGTTTTTGCGCAAACAACGGGCAGCCCTGCCAGAAGTGTCCGAACTCCAAGCGGTACGCCACTACACCCGCTTGTCGCAGAAAAATTTTTCGATAGATACCCATTTTTACCCGCTGGGTTCTTGTACTATGAAGTACAACCCGCGTGCGTGCAATACGCTGGCGATGTTGCCAGGTTTTTTGCAACATCATCCGCTGGCACCCGTGTCGCACAGCCAAGGCATACTCGCTTGTTTGTATGAGTTACAGGATATTCTCAAAACAGTCACCGGCATGCAAGGTGTTTCCCTAGTCCCCGCTGCGGGTGCGCACGGCGAATTTGCTGGGGTGGCGATGATTCGCGCTTACCACCAATCGCGTGGCGACACTGCTCGCACTGAAATGCTGGTACCCGATGCCGCGCATGGCACTAATCCGGCATCAGCCGTGATGTGTGGTTTCAGCGTGCGTGAGATTCCTACTGACACCGCAGGGGATGTTGATTTAGCCGCGCTACGCCAAGCCGTCGGCCCGCACACCGCCGGGATTATGCTCACCAATCCATCGACTTTAGGGATTTTTGAGCGCAATATTCAAGAAATCGCGCAAATTGTGCATGAAGCGGGCGGGCTACTGTATTACGATGGGGCCAATTTAAACGCCATTTTGGGCAAAGTGCGACCTGGCGACATGGGTTTTGATGTGATTCACATGAATTTGCACAAAACCTTTTCAACCCCGCACGGTGGCGGCGGCCCTGGGGCTGGGCCGGTCGGTGCCAGCGCCCGCTTGCTGCCGTTTTTGCCAATACCGATGGTCACGCGCACCGGTGACGAGTACCGTTGGCTAACCCAACAAGATTGCCCACAAAGCATCGGCCCGCTGATGGGTTACGCCGGTAATATCGGCATTTTGTTGCGTGCTTACATCTATGCACGCTTGCTGGGTCGCGACGGTATGCACCGCATTGCCGAATTTGCCACCCTCAATGCCAATTATTTGCTGGCCCGTCTTGCAGCAGTGGGTTACAGCCCGGCCTTTCCAGAGCGCCGCGCCAGTCACGAATTTATTCTCAGCCTGAAAACCCAAGCCAAGCAACACGACACCAATGCCATGGATTTCGCTAAGCGCCTGTTGGACAAGGGTTTTCATGCGCCAACCACCTATTTCCCACTGTTGGTGCCTGAGTGCTTGTTGATTGAACCCAGCGAAACTGAAGACAAGGCGACGCTAGACGGATTTGTGCAGGCCATGCAAGAAATTTTACAAGAAGCAGCCACCAACCCAGCCCTGCTGAAAAACGCCCCGCACCATTTGCCAGTCAGGCGTTTGGATGATGTCAAAGCGGCCCGCGATTTGGATATTGCTTGGCGGCCCAGCGTTTAAGGAGCGCAGTCATGGAAAAATCGCAGCACGGCCTGTTGCGGGTAATAAAAGCCTTCGCTTATTCCCGTGCCGGGTTAGCGGCAGCTTGGCGTCATGAAGCGGCATTTCGTGAAGAGGTCGTGCTGGTTTTACTGCTGCTGCCGCTGGCTTGGTGGCTGGGAGAGAACGGCATCCAACGCGCCCTGTTGAGCGGCAGTCTCTTGCTGATTTTGATTGTCGAATTGCTTAATTCTGCCGTCGAAGCGGCGGTAGATCGCAGTGGCGTAGAATATGATCTATTGGCTGGACGCGCCAAAGACCTCGGTTCCGCCGCCGTACTCCTCTCTCTTTGTCATGCGGCACTGATTTGGGGCTTGGTATTGTGGGGATAATCCGATTTCAAATCAGGATGATTCCCAGACGACACTGTCTCCGTCTATAAACTGCCCATACACCACTTAAACACCAAGTCCGCAAAGACTATAGCTTTATTACATCATACAAAAATGTTAAATCGCCTATCCATGCGGCCTTTAACATTTAAAAGCCTTGCAAGAGATGTAATATAGCTATAGTGGTGGTTTATCGGGTGTGATATAGCTTGCCAAGTCGCAAATGATGACTCATCAACTCTGCCGTCATTCCCATTAGAGTATTATCACCTAGAGTCTACTTTCACTCAGTTGTCATTATGAATTATCATCCAGACAAAACCATAGAACCGAAGTTAAAGAAAAGCTCATCAATAGACATTGATCACAGTTTTTCAGTGCGTGATATTTTTAATGTGTTATTTTGCCATAAATGGAAAATCATGCTGTTTGTGACAACGTTGGTGTCCACTGTATCCTTGGCCACCTACCGTATGCCTTATGTTTATGAGTCAAATGCTGAAATTTTGATTGGGGTAGGTCGTGATCCCAATTCTATTGCCCCTATCTTGGGGCCATCCCAAGACATGGGGCAGGATCAAATTCAACGGGTGAATAACGAATTAGTGGTATTAAAAAGCCGCAACCTGACTGAGCGCGTGGTAGAAAAATTAGGCCCTAAACTGATCTTAAAAAGACCCAAGCCAAATGCCAGCAAAACCGTCGTTAAACCCACGGAATCTGTCAAAGATAAAACCACTAAAATAGAAAAAACACCGGCACAACTAGAAGAAGAAAAGCAAGAATATCAAGAAATTAAAATTGCAGCCGTGAATGTCATGAATGCAAGTTTGACAGTTGAAGCCAAACCGCTCAGTTTTATGGTCGGCTTAAGATTAACCAGTCGTGATCCTGAGGTAGCGCAAAAAGCCTTGAGTACCTTGATAGAGGAATATGTTGCACGCTATATCGAATTAAGTGAACCAAAATCAGTAAAAATATTTCAGGAGCGTTATAATAAAAATCTGATTACCCTACATAAAAAAGAAGAAATATTAGCTAAATTCAGACAGGAAAACAATATTTATGCGATTGATGTGCAAAAGGGGATGCTCATTTCACGCGAAGGCGAATTGATCGGTCGTTTTCAAACTAATAACAGCGAAATAAGTGGCCTGGATGCCAAGATCACACAATTATCAAAAACTGTGCAAAAATATCCGCCCAGAATTACCCAGCAAGAAGTACTAGGGCGCACGAACTATGTGGCCGATGGCTTAAAAAACACCCTCACCAGGCTCAAAACTGAGGAGGTAGAATTAAGGTCTCGTTATCAGGATAACTCGCGGCGTATTTCAGAAAATAACGAACAAATCAGCATCATTGAGGCCAGTTTGGCCAATGAGCCGGATAGCAAAGTAGAAACAGCCACTGATATTAACACCATTCATCAAGACCTCATGAAAGACCTGGAGTTTTCAAAGGCCGATCTTTTATCTAAAAAAGCGGTTTCTGCTACGTTGAAAGAAGAGTTGAAAAAAATCCAAGAGGAATTAGCCAAATTAACCAGCGGTGAACTCACCTTGGAACGTATGCAACGGGATGTGAAATTGGCTGAACTGGAACTCCAGGAAAACCGAGAAATTTTACAGCGTGCCGCCAGTTATAGTGCCTTAAACAAAGAAAAAATCACCAGCGTTGAAGTCATTGAACCCGCCACCTTGTCCTATGAAGCTGTGTCCCCCAATAAACCAAGAAACATTATTCTTGCTATTTTTATGGGCATTCTTGGCGGAATTGGTTTAGCGTTTTTCCTGGATTATTTTGATGATTCGATGAAAACGAATGAAGATGTTAAACGACGCCTCCATTTACCCGTATTGGCAATTATTTCAAACAGAGAATATGAAAAATGTGCGTAACCACTGTTTCCTACCTGTCTGAGTGTCCCACCATGCGCATTGCTGATTTAGCCGATAAAAAAGTCGCAGTTTATGGTTACGGTCGTGAAGGTCGCGCCGTGATTGACGCGCTACGCCAGCGCTTGCCGGATTTAGCCCTCACTTTGTTAGACGACAACCCACAAGCGCTCTTACCGACGGATCTGCCTAGCCACAGCGGTGAAGCCGTGGCCGCCCATTTAGGGGATTTCGAGGTGATTATTAAATCGCCGGGGATCAGCGCTTATCAGCCTGCGATTGCGGCGGCACGCGCACAGGGGGTGGTGTTTACTTCATCCACGCGCCTGTGGTTTGCTGAACATCCCCAGGCCACCACGGTGTGCGTCACTGGCACCAAAGGTAAAAGTACCACTGTCAGTCTGATTGCGCATTTGCTGCGTGCGCAGGGTAAACAAGTGGCGCTGGGCGGCAACATCGGACTGCCGTTGCTGAGTTTGACAGAAAATCCGCCGCCCAACGTGTGGGTAATGGAATTATCCAGTTATCAAACCAGTGATTTTGAAGGCCAGCCCAGCCTGCGGGTGCTGCTCAATTTATTCCCGGAGCATTTAGATTGGCACGGCGATGTCGAAACCTATTTTCGCGATAAGTTGCGCCTAATCACGGCCAGTGCAGTGGGCACCGTGCTGTTGAATCGCCTGGACAGTGAAACGATGCACCGCTTACCCGCCCTACCACAGGCGCTGTATTTCAATGACACAGCGGGGATTCATGTGCGTGATGGCACGCTGTATGACGGTCAGCGGGCACTTTTTCCAAGTAGCCACCTGCAACTACCCGGTGCGCACAATCTGTCAAATCTTTGTGCGGCACTGACGGCGGTGCGTTGCTTAGGCGTCGATCCGGGCAGTTGTGCTGAGGCAGTGGCCAGCTTTCAGGGTCTGCCCCACCGCCTCAGTGTGTTGGGGGAACGCCAAGGTGTGCGCTATGTGGACGACAGCATTTCCACCACCCCGCAATCGACCTTAGCGGCACTGCAAGCTTTTGCGCAAACGCCCGTGACCTTGCTGGCCGGGGGTTATGATCGCGGTTTGGACTGGACGGCGGTGGCGCAGCACGTACTCGACCATCCTCTGCACGCCCTGGTGACGATGCCTGCCAGCGGTGCGCGGATTTTTGAGACTTTCCAAAGGGTCTTAGAGACCGGCACGGCGAGTTGCGAACCACCGCAGTTGTATCAAGTCCCCCATCTAAAAGCGGCGGTGGCGGTGGCCCAAAAGATCACGCCGCCAGGCGGCGTCGTGTTGTTATCACCAGGCGCACCCAGCTACGGACAATTCACCGATTATCAAGTACGTGGACGGGCTTTTGCTGCCGCCGCCGGATTCTTGGGTTAGCTTGTACACGCCCCGTCAGCACTGCTGGGACACGGGCGCAAGGCGGCGCGTGCTTTGTCATGGTACGCAAATCAGCTAGAATGCACAGCCACACGTTCGCTTCACCCTGCGCTGTCTTAGACGGCTCCCCCAACTCCTTAGGCAAGCCCAACCCATGTTTGATCAAGACTTGTTTGCACAACGCGCCATTGAACTCTGTGATGTTGGGCGCTTTTTGTTCTCGCATGGCTGGTGTCCAGCCACCAGCAGCAATTTTTCGGTACGCTTGAATGCCGAACAGGTCGCGATTACCGTGTCTGGACGGCCCAAGGGAGAATTGCGGCCCGAGGACATCATGTGTGTGGACTTGCAAGGCCGTCCGGTAGCCTGTGGTGACAAACCCTCTGCCGAAACGCTGCTACACACCAGCCTTTACCAGCACGATCCCGAGATCGGCGCGGTGTTGCACACCCATTCGGTCTCTGCCACGGTGTTGTCACGGCACCATGCAGCAGCAGGCGCAATCGTGTTGGAAGACTACGAAGTCTTAAAAGCCTTCAGCGGTGTTTCCACCCATGAAGGCCAGATTCAGATTCCCGTGTTTCCTAACACCCAGGACATTCCTGCACTGGCCGCGCAAGTGAGTGCTTGGTTACGGCAGCCCTCCGGGGCAAGTGTCCAGGGTTATTGCATCGCAGGACACGGTTTATATACCTGGGGGGCGCATCTCATGGAAGCTCGCCGCCACGTTGAAGCCTTCGAGTTTCTGTTTGAGTGTGAAATTTTGCGTAGCCGTTTACGCCCAGGCTGACGCTCTCAACTGCAAGGAAATCCGCCATGAGCTTATTAAAAATTTATGCCGCAACCGATCCGGCGCGCTGTGAGACGGTGCGCGATTTTGCGGCGATAGCCACCCGTTTGCACGCGCTGGGCATCCGCTTTGAACGCTGGAAAACCGATGCGGTCTTGCAAGACGACAGCACGCAAGAGGAGATTCTGCAAGCCTACCGTGCCGATGTGGATCGCCTGATGGCGGAATCTGCTTTTCAGTCGGCAGATGTGGTGAGTTTAACCCCGGCCCATCCCGATAAGCTGATATTGCGCAACAAGTTTTTGAACGAACATATCCACACCGAAGATGAAGTACGCTTTTTTGTAGATGGCTGCGGCCTGTTTTATATACACCTTGATGATCAGGTGTTTAGCTTGCTCTGCGAAAAAGGGGACTTATTGAGCGTACCGGCACAGACTCAACACTGGTTCGACATGGGGGCTGAGCCGTTTTTCAAGTGCATCCGCTTGTTTACCAATCCCCAAGGCTGGGTCGCCCAATTCACCGGCGACCCGATAGCACAGCGTTTTCCCACCCTGGAGCTGGGATGATTCGCGCCATCGTCACCGACATTGAAGGCACCACCACCGCCCTGTCTTTTGTACAAGACGTGTTGTTTCCCTACGCACGCGCCCATTTGCCCGCTTTTGTGCGCAGCCAGGCCGACGATCCCGACGTACAAACGCTCTTGCACGCGGTGCGGGCTGAACTTGGTCAGCCCGATTTAGACGAAGCCGGGGTAATTCAAGGGCTGTTAGACTGGATCGCCGTGGATAAAAAAGCCACGCCACTCAAAGCCTTGCAAGGCCTGATCTGGGAGGCGGGCTATCGCAACGGTGCCTATCAAGGCCAAGTCTACGCCGACGCCGCCCGCAAGCTTCGGGCTTGGCACGCGGCAGGGATTGCCCTTTATGTGTTTTCCTCAGGCTCGGTGAAAGCGCAGCAATTGCTGTTTGCGCACAGCGAACACGGCGATTTGACGCCGCTGTTTAGCGGCTATTTCGACACCACCAGCGGTTCTAAACGCGACCGCCTCGCCTATCAACACATCGCCGCCGCGATAGCTGTGCCCCCTGCCGAGATTTTGTTTTTATCCGACATCGCAGCAGAACTGGACGCCGCCGCCGCAGCGGGCCTGCAAACCTGCCAATTGCTGCGCGACGACAGCCCCATGACGCCGACCGGACACCCACAAGTGCGCGATTTCGACGCCATCACTGTTCCCCTGTCGGTTGTCTGAGCCATGTTCGAGCCTTTCACCGCTGAACAGAGTGCCGCCAGTCTTCAACAAATCCAGGCTCAATTAAAACAAGCCCTGCCCCTGCTCGCCGATCTGGATCGGGTACAGGTCGGCACCACACCCAAAGACCTGGTTTATCAAGAAGATCGGATTAAACTGTATCGCTATCGGGCAAGCAGCGAACAGATCAATCCAGTGCCGGTGTTAATCGTGTATGCCTTGGTCAACCGTCCCTACATGGCCGATTTGCAACCGGATCGCTCCTTGGTCAAGGGACTGTTGGCGATGGGACAAGACGTGTATTTGCTAGACTGGGGCTATCCACAAGCCGCAGACCGCTGGTTGACCCTCAGCGACCATATCACCGGCTATTTGCGCCATTGTGTGCAATACCTGTGTCAGCAACACCAACAGCCCGCGATTAACCTCTTAGGCATTTGCCAAGGCGGCACTTTCAGCCTGTGCTACAGCACCCTCTACCCAGACAGCGTGCGCAATCTGGTGTTGATGGTGACGCCAGTGGATTTCCACACCCCCGATAACCGCTTGAGTTATCTGTGTAAACATCTGGATATTGATTTATTGGTAGACACGTATGGCAACGTGCCCGGCAGTTTACTGAATCAACTGTTTATTTCCCTCAAACCCTTTCGTTTAAGTAGCCAGAAATACGTGCAATTTTTGGATAAGCTGGACGATCAGCAAGCCGTTGACAATTTCCTGCGCATGGAAAAATGGATTTTCGACAGCCCCGATCAACCAGGCGAAACCCTGCGTCAATTTGCCAAAGAATTCTTTCAACAAAACCGTCTGATTGCAGGCAGCATCGAACTGGACGGTCAAGCCGTGCGTCTGTCACGGCTACACATGCCGATTCTCAACCTCTACGCCCTGCAAGACCACATCGTGCCGCCCGCCGCTTCACTCGCCCTGTCCGATTACATCAGCAGCGACGACTACAAAGAAGTAGCCTTTCCCGGCGGTCATATCGGCATCTATGTCAGCCAACGCGCCCAACACGAAGTCCCTCCGACGATAGGGGATTGGCTGAATAAACGCTGATCACGCTGGGATGAGCGGCGTTTGAATGCAACCCGCAATAACCAAATAGGATTAAAAACTAAGCGATGACTATCCATTTATTAAACTGGTGTTTAGTGGCGAGTATGGGCTTACTCAGCCTGGCAGTGGCTGCTGAACCGGTGGTGAGTGTCAGTAGCCACTATTATCAAATCAGTGGTGACACCGCTAAAGCGTTAAGACGTGAAATGAATAGTAAAAGTAAAGTCAGCCAAAATGGCAAACGCTATGATGCTTACACGGCTTGGTCAGTGAAATGGCGTTACACTTGGGATAAAACCGAACACCATTGTGAAATTAATCACGTCACCACCACAGTGGAGGTGACTTTTACTTTACCCCATTGGCAAAACTACGAAGAAGCCCCCAACGCATTACAACAGCAATGGGATGCTTATTATCAAGCTTTAGTGGCACATGAACAGGGTCATCAAGCCTTTGGAGTGAAGGCCGCAGAAGAGATTGAGCAAGGTATTTTGAATATCGGATCTCGCGAAAACTGCAAGCGATTGGAACGTGACGCGAATGCATTCGGTTATAAAATGATTGCAGAATACAGCGCCTTAGAAAAGCAGTATGATCGTGATACCAATCACGGCATGAATGACGGGGCGGTTTTTCCCTGAACCCTGCCGAACTCAACCCACCGAGGAAGCCTATGCGTTTTATCACCATCAGAAAAATAGCGTCATCTGCGTGGGTGCTGCTGTTGGGTTCGCTGTTCAGTGTGTCCCTCCATGCCCAGCCAACTGCGTTGCGGATTGTCAGCCAAAAAAGTCGCATCAGTTACCAAAATGTCGCCAATGCGGGCACAGTGCTACAGATTCAAACCGTCGATGCCCAAGGCCAACCTACCCCCAACGATCAGGCGCGTACCCTGGTGCTGCGCGAGCTTGGGGGCTTGTTGAACGGCAACGGCACCCGCCCTTTTCCCAAAGATCAAACCACTTTGCAGTTGGTTTTAGATGGCACGGCGCAAAGTCCGCTGGGGCTGGGTAATCAGGCGGGCACTTTACAAATGCAGGCCAGTTTTGCCGAGCTTTCTACCTTGGTGTCCAATGTGTTGCCGCTGTCTTTGGTCGGCCCTTATTTGCAGGCGGTGACGCAGGCGGGCTTCAGCAATGCCAGCCCAGCCGGTGCGTTGATTCCGGCGTTTCAAGTGACTCGCGACGATGGCAGCGTGTTGGCGGACACCGAATTGCGGGTGGCGCATTACACGGCAGGCATCGGCAGTGTGCCGCTGGAAGTGATCCCCAGCACCCGCACCGCTGCCGATGGCAGTTTGAGTCTGCGCTTTACCCAGGCTTCTGGACGGATTGCTGCTGCCAGCGGCGAATATTATGTGATCAGCGATGTGAACGGGGTGCTGGCGGATGCGCTGGTGCCCAATGTCGGCAACAACACCCAGGCCGATATTGTGTTGGGACAGCCCGCCCAAGTTCGCTTACTGGATGGCAATCACAACCCCCAGCAGACGCTCACCGCGACGGCAGTGAGCGGTGGTTGGCTGGCACAGCTTGCCACCCAGCAGTTGCAGGTTTTGGATGCCGCTGCCAATCCGCTCACCATGCTCACGCCAGTGATCAACCTCGCCGCCTCTCGTTCTCAAGTCGGCGGTCTGCTTAGTGCCACGGGCACTGGCATCCAAATTAGCTATAACAGCTTGTTGCGCGATCAGCTCACTCTTGCTTTCAGCAGTCCCGCCAATCTGCCGCCCTTAGCGCTGACCGTGTTAGCCCCCGACGCCGATCCGCTGTTGACGCCGCTGTCCTTGGATTTCAATTATCAAGTCAGCAATAGCCCCGATTTGTTGTTTGCAGGCGGCAGCCGGATTGACAGCGGCTCGCGTCAAAGTGCGGTGTATGCACCCGCCCAGGCACGGGTTTACAGCCGCTGTCAGGTCTTGCCTGCCAGTGCTGACGTGGGCAAAACCGCCCAAGCCGTTTTATTGCTGTACTGGCAAAACCCCTACGGGCAAATTCTGTGGTGGGATATGGGAGCCAATCAAGCCTGGAACGGCGATCTCAGCCAATTGGGCCGCTGGGGTAATCCGCTGAGTTTAGGGACTGGCGTCCTCACCTTGCTGGATATCAACCTGCGTTATGATGCGTTCGGCGCAGGCAGCACCCTGATGTGGGTCAGCGGCTATCGGGTGGACGGCAGCGCGTTATTGCATGTCACGCCGCTGTATATCAGTCTGAATGCGCCGTGACCGGCAACGGCAAGGCTTGGCGGCTGGCCAATAATTCCAGAATCGCCGTGGCAGCCAGCTGATCGGAATCGGCTTGCAAACGCTGGTGAATCTCGGTGCAAGCCACTTTGAAGGTCTGTACAGCGGCAGGATCATCCAACCAAGCCAACAACGCCGCACCCAATTGGGCGGGCGTGGCAGCGGCCTGGATCAATTCAGGCACCAACTCCCGCCCGGCGAGTAGATTGGGTTGCGACACATAAGGCACGGTCAACAGCCATTTAGCCAGCCAATAAGTCAAAGTCGCCAACTTATAAGCCACCACCATCGGGCGTTTCAGCAACGCCGCTTCCAAAGTGGCGGTGCCCGAAGCCAATAACACCACGTCAGCGGCAGTCATCGCCGTGCGCGCCTGACCATCCAGCAATAACAGCGGCAATTCACTGAAATCCTTGGCAACTTGCATAAAAGCCTCGCGCATGTGCGGATTTGCCAACGGCACGATAAAGCGCAAGTGCGGACGCCGCGCCAACAACCAGCGGGCAGTTTCCAAAAAAGGTCGGCTTAAGCGGCTGACTTCGCTGAAACGACTGCCGGGCAACAGCGCCACATAGCAGCCCGCTGCCTCCAGTCCCAAAGCGGCGCGGGACGGGCGCGGATCGTTTTCCAGCGGAATTTGTGCAGCCAAAGGATGTCCGACAAAGCGCACCGGCAACCGATGTTTTTCATAATAAGCCGCCTCAAAGGGAAACAACGTCAGCATCAAATCACAAGCGCGGGCAATTTTAGGTAGCCGGTATGCGCGCCACGCCCACACCGTCGGACTCACATAATGCACCACCGGAACCCCCGCCACTTTGAGCGCCCGTTCCAAGCTGAGATTAAAATCCGGGGCATCAATGCCGATAAACACATCGGGCCGCTGTTGTAAAAAATGCCGACGCAGCCCGTCATGGCAACGTTTCAACGCACGATAACGCCCCAACACCTCGACCAACCCCATCACCGACAAGAGTTCCAGCGGATAATGGCTCTCCATCCCCGCCGCCAACATCTGCGGGCCGCCGATGCCTTCAATCTGCGCGTCGGGATAATGGACACGCAGCGCACGAATCAAACCGCCACCGAGCATATCACCAGACAATTCGCCAGCCACCACGCCGATGCGCAGAGAACCATTGCGGGAGTTAAACATCGGGTTTTTCCTCAGAGTTTGCCTGTGTTTGACCGCAGTATAACCGCAGCCCCACTGCCATCCAGTTAAGCACTAAAAGTAATTTTCAGCCTTCGCTTAACAGGAGATTTAACCGCTGGCGTGCTGAGCGTTTTATGCGGGGAACTATAGCTAACGAACGATAAAAAGATTAAAAGACCTTATCGGAAATTTATTCTAAAATATAAAACTATAGCCATATTATACCATACATATGTTATAATAAAAAACCTGATTCTCAACAAAGCAACCCAACAGGAGTAATGTATGACAGCGCAAGATAATTTGCTATTTCTTATAGAAACAGGAAAGCCACTA
>Ga0209575_10000363_pt1 | contig 34381 bp, 34 predicted proteins | sample Medcelwee11metaG_FD_187172 | JGI IMG/M metagenome (GOLD analysis project Ga0209575, IMG submission 187172) | Freshwater pond sediment microbial communities from the University of Edinburgh, under environmental carbon perturbations - Medium... | ecosystem: Environmental > Aquatic > Freshwater >...
AAACATGGGTAAGAAAAAATTTTGCATTTATTAAAATATTCGATGAAGCCACTCAGATATTCAGAGATTGTTTGTCAGGTGAATACTTTAAATTTGATAAAATTAGAAGTTACGTTACCTTATAAATGATATACTTTAGCTATATTTGGAAATGCCAAAATTCCGCAAAACTGAAGAAGAGCTAAAAACGCATTTTGACAAATGGCTGTATGTGTTGAAGAATTTAGAAGAGTTGACAAAAAGGCCAGTGAAATTGCAGGAAAAAATCTTTGCCAAACTGTTTGAGCAGGCAGAAATCGCCAATTATTCCGAAACGGAATACCACGAATATGAACAAAGCTTAAAAGTGTATCGTGATTTGTATAACGTAATAGACACCGCCTTTGGTGATGGCAAGGCGGAAGGTTTGGCGGAAGGCGAAAAACGCAAAGCTCTGGAAACCGCCCGCAAGCTGCGGGAAAGAGGTTTTAGTGCAGAGGAAATTTCTGAGTTGACTGGCTTGAGTTTTGATGAGGTGCAAGAATTGGCCGGGTAGCTGCCTACTCCATTCTGCTATTTTGAGGGTGGGCAAATACTTCGACAGGCTCAGCACAAGCCAAAAAGACGTTTTGCCCACACTACTTGGCTCCCCCGATATTTTCAAAATCACCGTCCTGCCTCCTTAGCGCGGTAGCTTTATATTGCGCGGATTTGCGTTTTTACACCGCCCGCCCCTCCCCCGCTTCCTCATGCGTGCGTCCATCACGGATGTGGTAAATCCGCTTAAAAGTCGGGATGATTTTCTCATCGTGCGTCACCACAATCACGGCGGTCTCGAATTGCGCGGCCATTTCGTTGAGAATGCGGATGACGCCTAGCGCCCGCTGGCTGTCGAGCGGCGCGGTGGGTTCGTCGGCGAGGATGACTGGCGGGCGGTTGATCAGGGCGCGGGCGATGGCGACGCGCTGTTGTTCGCCGCCAGACAGTTGCGACGGCATAGCGTTGGCGCGGTGGGCGATGTCGAGGGCGGCGAGCAGTTCCCGTGCGCGTTGGCGGGCGACAGGGTTGGCGACACCCGCGAGCATGGGTAGCAGTGCTACGTTGTCGGTCACGTCGAGAAAGGGAATTAAATACGGGGCTTGGAACACGAAACCGATATTGTCGCGGCGCAGGGCGCGCAGGTCGGGGATTTTCCAGCCGTCCTGGTAAATCACCCGTTGTCCCAGGGTCATGCGTCCGCCGCTGGGTTCGATCACTGCGCCCAGGCATTTGAGCAAGGTGCTTTTGCCCGAGCCGGACGGGCCAATCAAGCCCACCACTTCGCCCGGCGCGACCTGCATATCCACGCCTTTCAGCGCATCCACGGCGGTTTCGCCGCCGCCGTAGCGTTTGCGTACATTTTCGATGACGATGCCATGATGCCCTTCGACTCCTCCGCTCAGGGCACGGTTGTTTGAATTAGCCACTGATCGCCTCCGCTGGGTCAACTTTAAGCGCGGCGTGAATCGCCAAACCGCTTGCCAGAATACAAATCACCACCACCGCCACCAGACCGCGTAGCGCGTCACCTGGTTCGAGCAGGACATATTTGGGGAAAAATGGTGCCCACACCGTCGCCGCCACTTTGCCCACCGCAAAACCAATCAGCCCCAAGCCTATCGCTTGTTGCACAATCATTCCGGCAATCGTGCGGTTGCGGGTGCCGATCAGTTTCAGCACCGCGATTTCGCGGATTTTGCCCAGGGTCAGGGTGTAAATGATAAACGCCACAATCGCCGCGCTGACAATCGCCAGAATCACCAGAAACATGGCGATTTGCCGCGCCGAGGTGGCGATCAGCTTGCCCACCAAAATGCCCTCCATTTGCGCACGGGTATAGACTTGCAGGCGTTGCCAGCGGCGGATGGGTTCGGCGACCTGTTTGGGGTCGTAGCCGGGGCGGATTTGCACCAGCACTGCGTTGACGTAGGGATTTTGGCTTTGCGAGGCGATCACCGCATTGACCACGCCGGGCGCGGCGAAGGCCGGATTTTGCGCGGTGCGGCGGCGTTGCCCCAGAATCGCGTCGTTGTCTTTGAGAAATTGCGCTTCTTGGGCATCTTTGAGCGGAATAAAAATCATCGGATCACCGCTGGAAGAGACCATGCGCCGAGTCAAACCGACGACGTGATAGTCATTGCGGCGAATCCGCACCGTATCGCCCAAGCGCAGCCCGCTGGCGAGGTCGGCCACCGCTTCGTAGTGGCTACGGGTGATGTGTCGCCCGGCCAGCAAATAACGCGGCCAACCCGGTGTGCCTGCCGCACCGGGCACTACGCCGACCACCATCGCCCGGGTGTCGCGCCCGCCGTGTTGCACCTGCATGGTCAGATAGGTGACATTCGCCGCTTGCGCCACGCCGTCCATGCCCAGAATGCTCCGGTAAATATTGTCGTAAATGCTTGATGCTTCTGCATAAGGGCCAAGCGTGCCTTGCTGCACCACCCACAAATCGGCGCTGCTGTTGTCCAACAACACTTTGGCGTCGTCCACCATGCCGCGATACACGCCCGCCATCGTCAGGGTCACGCCAATCAACAGCCCTAAGCCGATGCCGGTGAACAAAAATTTGTGCCAGGCATGGAGAATGTCGCGTCCGGCCAGGCTGATCATGGCGATACGCCCGGCAATTGCGCCACGATTTGAATCCGGCTGTGGTGTCCCAACACGCGCTGGTTGTATTCAACCACTTGCATTCCCGCGCTGATACCGTCGAGAATTTGCACCCGTCCGTCTAAATCACTGCGTCCCAGGCGCACCGGGGCAAAACGCAAATCGTCATTTTCCACTATCCATACCCCGTTGCGACCGTCCACCACATGCAGCGCGGCATTGCTGACCACCGGCGTGGACACAAGCGGCGGCAGGGTCACGGTGATTTCCGCCAGTTCGCCGATGGGCGGCAACGGATCGGGCAAGCTGGCAAACACCACTTTAGCCAACAATTCTTCCGTCACCGCATCCGCCAGCGGCTCTATCCGCAATACTTGCCCGGACAAGGGCACCGCCGCGCTGGAGCGCAATACGATAGAAGCGGGTAGATCGGCTTGCAGACCGGTCGCGCCCAACTGGTCGAAGCGCACGTTGAGCCACAGCGCCGCTGGGTCTACCACTTCCACCACCGCCTGCCCCGCTACCAAAGTCGTGCCGGGATCAGCGTTGCGGCTGACCACCAGACCGTCCACCGGGGCGCGTAGGCGCAGATTGTCACGTTGTTGGGTGAGCGCTGCGTGTTCGGCTTCCAATCGCGCCAATTCCTGCCGCGCCGCGTCCAGTGCCGCGCTCACCGCCAATACGGCAGCAGCGGCGATATGCGCTTCTTGGCGGCGGGTGTCCCGCGCCTCATCGCTGATCGAGTTGCTTTTGCCTAAATCCTCGTAGCGTTGCGCCTGACTGTTAGCATATTTTTTGCGCACCTCGCTTTCTCCTAAACGCCCGGCGGCTTCTGCAATCCGCGCTTTGGCGGCGCGAATCCCGGCGTTCTGGGCGTCCAGACGTTCATCTAAATCTATTGGGTCGATTTCCGCCACGGTTTGCCCGGCCTGCACCCGCTCGCCGACTTCGACGTTGACTTTTGCAATCCGTCCCGCCACCGTCGGGCCGATACGGTAGGTGTAGCGCGATTCCACCGTGCCGATGCCAAACAGCGCTGGTTGCAACGCTGCCGTAGCGACGCTCGCCACCGTCACCGGTATCGGCGCAAGTGGCCCGGAGCGTACCATCACATAAACCAACAAGCCCGCCAGCGGTAGGAGGGTGAGTAAGGCTTGTAACATGCGCTTGTTCATTTTGGCTGTGTCCTTGCAAAAGATAGTAATTAATTACTATCTTAATATGGGAGATGTCACCTCTGCAAGCGATGGCATCTTTAGGAGAAAGGGGATTAAGGCCGCAGACTTCGCCAATACAGGCTGAACGCGCCTGGCGCGTCAGCTTGCAGTCGCGCCAAATCGCCCGCCAGCATGGATTGCATGACCAAGCCTTGAATCATACCGATGAACAGCGTGGCAGCAGCAGCACAATCCACTTCGGCGGAGATTTCGCCCTGCGCTTGACCAGTGGTGATAATCTCGCGCAAGCGCTTGCCGTATTGCTGGAGCAGGGTTTGCGCCAGACGCTTGGCGGGGGTGGCGGTGGCGGATTGCAATTCGCCAAATAACAAGCGCGGTACACCGGGATGCTCGGCGACAAACCCGATGTGGGCGTGGAACACCGCTTTCAGCCGTGCCTGCGCACTGTGGTGGCCTTGGGCGGCACGTTCCAAACGCGCCAACAAACGTTCGGCGACCCATGCCATGACCGCCTGCCAGATCGCTTCCTTGCTCGGAAAATGCCGGAACAACGCGCCCTGGGTAACGTTCATGTGCTTGGCAATCGCGGCGGTGGTAATGCTCTCCGGGCTTTGCCCAGCAGCCAACGCGATCACGGCTTCGACGGTGACGACGCGACGTTGTTCGGCGGGAAGGTGGGGATTGGACATGTGCTAATACCTAATAAAGCCCGATAGGATACGCTGCGCTTAATCCCATACGTATCAACTTAAGAAATAACTCAGTTTGCAGTGTATTGTGTATTCACTTAAAATACAATAAGTTACAAATTAATATATTTCATTTAGCCTCGTTGAATTAGATATGACGCCCCTATTGCCACACATAGCAGAAGCCGAGTAGATACCGTGAACCGTGAAATAGGGAAATGCTGGGCATGGGGTTCTCCTGGGGCTTGCTTGCGCTGAGAACCTATCCGAAGCATTGTGGCGCTCGTGCGGGTCAAATAGAGACCCAGACGGCGCGAAAAAAGGCCGTGCCGTGTGAGGCCGTAGCTTGCACTCCGCAAATCGCGCTTTTCGCAGCGTGCCAGGAGCTGAATATATTTTCTATAGCTTGGCTGTTGGGCTTACATGCTATTAAATTTTCTGCTACAATTCGAGGTTTTTACAAGTCGTCAATCCTCCAGCGGCTTACTCACCGATTTATTTATTGAAGCACGAGGTTTTCCATGCGTCCTGGTATTCATCCAAAATATCATGAAGTGACTGTCGTTTGTAGTTGCGGCAACACCTTCACCACCCGTTCTAGTATGAATAAGACCGAGTTGCGTCTGGACGTTTGCGCAGCTTGCCATCCTTTTTATACGGGACAGCAGAAGCTGATGGACACCGCCGGTCGCGTAGACAAGTTCCGTCGCAAGTACGGCATGAAATAGTTTTCATGGTGTGCGGAGATCAAAAGGGCACTCACAGAGTGCCCTTTTTGTTGTTTTGCGTGTTTTAATCGCGTCGTAAGCGATCCGAAACTGCAATCGGCGTGGGGTAATGCATCACGATGATGTAAGAAGACGCGATAAAAGTGAACAAAGTCGAGACTTGAATTAAATAAGAAGCGGTGGCTGTGATGATTTTCAAGTCTTGGGCCAGTACCGCAATCAGCAGTGAAAATTCACTGACTTGGCCTAAGCGCCAACCCATTTCCAGCGATAAATCCGGCTTTTCGCCGAAGCTTACCAGCAGCCAACGAAAAACATAGGGCTTAACCACTAACACCAAGCTTGCCAGTAACAGTGCCGGTAGCAAAATATCTGGTAATACCCGCAAATCCAGGCTTACCCCTAAAGAAAAGAAAAATATCACCAGAAAAAAATCGCGTAAGGGTTTTAAGCTCTCTGCAATAAACAAAGCGATAGGACTGGTGGCCAACACCACGCCGCCCAAGAATGCGCCGATTTCATGAGATAGTCTGAGATATTCGGCCAGTTCGGCCATCCCTAAACACCAGCCGATAGCCATTAAAAAAATATATTCTTGAATTTTATTAAATTCGCGAATGAGAAATAATAAAACATAACGGCCAAACACCCAAGCCACTGCGGCTAATAGCGGTAATGAGAAAATAGAAATTAAAATATCGCTGATCGACATGCCGCCGTTTTCAATGCCTTTGAGTACCAGCAGCGCGAGAATAGCGACTAAATCTTGTAATAATAAAACGCTGACGATAATTTCCCCCGCATGTTTATGGTGTAACACCGTGGTTGGCAACAGTTTTAAGCCAATAATGGTGCTGGAAAACATCATGGCTGTGCCAACCAAGACACTATCGGCCCACGCATAGCCAAAACTGACCGCTAATAAGGTGCCCAGCACCGCAAATACCATTGAACTGACCCAGGTAATCAGCGCCGTTTTTGCCAACATACTCAGCAAATTACGCGGCTGTAGATTCATGCCTAACAAGAACAATAAAAACACGATACCAATATGGGCGATGTCTTTAATGCGGGGGGCATCTTGAAGCGTCACTAAACCCAGGCTCCAAGGGCCTAACAATATCCCTAGAAGAATATAGGCCACTAGCATCGCCTGGCGGGCGTACAATGCCAACGTGGCAATCACCGCCGCGCCGGAAAAAATCACAAACATTAAAAAAAACACCGAAGACGGCGTATTGGGTAAAACAGTATCAGCCATGATAAATTGAAACTCGCTCAGTGCATCCCCACTTCAACACATCCATCCACGTCAACAGCTAAATGCCTAATTGTGCCACACGGCACGCAGCAGTTTAGCGAGGTAAGCCCATGAGCGACGGAACTGACATTCCTTTTGAAAGCCCGATGATTCCCACCAAAATGACGCTGGACGATACCTTTCAGTTCCGCTGTCATAAGGATATCGCCTGTTTCAACCAATGCTGCCAACAAATCGATTTGACCTTAACGCCCTATGACTTACTCCGTTTACAACGGCGTTTAGGATTGTCCTCTACGGAATTTCTAGCCCAGTATACCGTACCTTTTGAAATGGATGCGCAGGCAATGCCGGGCATTAAAATGCGCACCCAAGGCGACACCACGGTGTGTCCCTTTCTGACCCCAGCGGGCTGCGGTGTTTACGAAGATCGCCCCACCGCCTGCCGTTATTACGCATTGGGTTTGATGTCGATGCGTGCGAAAGACTCGCCGACTGATGAAGATTTGTTTTTTGTGGTCAAGGAAGATCATTGTTTGGGGCATCGCGAAAGCCAAACCCAAACCGTGCGTGAGTATCGCAAAGATCAAGGACTTGAAATCTACGACGAAATCAATCGTGGCTGGCGTCAAGTGATTTTGAAAAAACGTTCCAGCGGTCCCTCGGTGGGTAAACCTTCAACCCGTAGCTACCAGTTGTTTTTCTTAGCCAGCTACAATCTTGATGGGTTTCGTGAATTCGTAGCCAGCGAGGGGTTTAACGACATCTATGTGCTAGAAGCCGATTTACTCGATATTTTACGGACTGATGACATCGCCTTATTGAACTTTGCCGCCCGTTTTTTGAAACAGGTGTTATACGGGGAAAACAGCATTGCATTACGCCCGGATGCAGAAGCGCGCCGTCTGGAACGTCGCAGCCAACGGCTCGCCGCACAGCCGCAATTCACTGAAGATAGGGGTTATGACGAGCCGATGGTGGATTAATCTGCTAGGTTTTTTCTTCGCAGATTCGCAGAAAAGCTTAAGAGCTTGACTCAAGCCAAGCCGACACCGTGTCGCGCAGCCAGCCCAGATGTCCGTGAAAAAAGTGATCGGCCCCGGTCAGTACCTGGTAAACCGGGGCGGGTTGCTGGCTGTGTACCCAATCGGTGACGGCTGTTTCGGCCACCACGGTGTCCAGGGTGCCTTGTAAGACGAGGGTGGGCACGTTGACACCCAGTTGAGTGGCGCTGAAATCAAAGCGCGCCACGGGCGGGGCCACCAGCACCAAGCGAGCGGCACCGGCTGGCGCATGGGCGCGCAGTGCAACATAGCTACCGAAAGAAAAACCGGCCAGCCAAAGCGTTGGGGATGCGGGATAGCGTTGTTTTAACCAATTCACCAGCCACAATAAATCCTCGGTTTCGCCGATGCCTTCGGCAAATTGACCAGCGCTTTTGCCCACGCCGCGAAAATTAAAGCGGGCGGTGATAGCTCCGGCCTGTCTAAACGTGCGAGCGAGTGTGTAGACCACTTTGTTATCAAGCGTGCCGCCAAACAGCGGATGCGGGTGACAGACTATCGCAAGGGCGGTGGCGGCTTGGCTGGGGTGACTGAGGCGCACTTCCAGTTCGCCCATCGGGGCGGCCAATAACAGGCTTTCTTCGGCAGGAGTGGTCATGCTTAAATCTTCAAACGAGTGACGACTTGGCCGTTCACCAAGTGTTGTTCAATGATCTCGTCGATGTCGGTTTGATTGGCCCAGGTGTACCAAACCCCGGCTGGGTAAACCACGATCATCGGGCCTTTGGCGCAGCGATTCAAGCAGCCTGCGTTGTTGATGCGCACCGTGCCATTGCGCACTAGGCCGAGTTCTTTGCAGCGTTGTTTGGCGTAGTCGCGCATCGCTTGGGCGTCGTGTTGTTGGCAGCAGGTTTCACCCGTGTCGCGTTGATTGGTGCAGAAAAACACATGATAAGGGTAGTAAGGGGTGTCGCTCATGGCGGTGGCTCCGGCACGGGGAATCGCGTGAAATGAAAAATCCCGACAGGCAGTGAATGCCTGTCGGGAGTAACTGGTCGTAGTCTGGGAACCCGGACTACGTTGTTTTAAGTACCGGGTTGCGTTTGTTGTGGAACGCGGCTGGGATCGACGGAAATCTTGATTTCTACCCGACGATTTTGTTCGCGGCCTGAACTGGTGCTGTTATCAGCTATTGGCATACTTTCACCATAGCCTGCAGAACTGAGTCTGGAAATATTCAGATTTTTTGAACGCAGGTAGCTTTCAATCGAAGCGGCGCGGCGTTTGGACAATTCCATATTGTACGCATCGGTGCCCACGTTATCGGTGTGGCCTTCGATGTTCACAATATTTTCTGGATACTTGGCGAACACATTGGCCAGTTCGTCGAGTTTGGTGCGTTCGCTGTATTTGATGTCGGATTTGTCGGTATCAAACAACACGCTCATGCGGGTTTCGATGGTTTGTGCTTGCTGGTCATAGGTCACGTTTTCCATGCCTGGCACGGTTTTCAGTTCTTGTGCCTGTTGATCCAAGCGTTTCCCAATCAAAGCACCGGCAACGCTGCCCACCACGGCACCGATGATAGCGCCTTCTTTTTTGTTGCCGGTGCGGTTGCCGATGGCCCCGCCCGCCAAACCGCCACCGATGGCACCCACAGCGCCCCCGATCAGGGTTTTGGTGTTTTCGCCGCTACAACCCCCCAGCGCGAAGGCGCTGGCCAATACCACTAACAGCAGTTTTTTCATAGTCAATCCTCAATTTGTTTCAGTCGTTGTCAGTTATCCAAAAGAACCCGGATAAGCCCTATCATCTTACCTCAGATAGCCGTACAGGATACATCAGCAGGTGGCGTTGCTGCCTGATTTTATGGTCTCAGACCCCGCCGCTGTGTATCAATTCATAATAGCGCTTTTCTAATTCGCGTTTATGCGCCAATTCTTCATAGGCTAAATACATAAATAAATCTCGAATTGGCCCGCCGGGTGTGTCGGCGGCTAAAGCTTGATATTGTTCCATCGCCGCCTGTTCGCGCCCCATCGCATATTGTAAAACCGTCTGATCGTCGGGATGTTCACCCAGTTCTGGCAGGTGAATATAATCGGAAAAGCGGTGGTCATTCGGCGGTATTTTGACTTTTTCGGTAATTTGCGCCTGCGCTTCGGGCAACTGGCCGAGTGCTTGAAACAATTCGTAATGCTGCTGTTCTTCGGCGGCTAATTCTTCAAGCAATGGGCGCAGGCGCTTACTGACGCGAGTTTGCAGGGCACTATAAAAGTGATAGGCGGTTTGTTCAAAGGAACTGGCTGTTTCCAGAATCTCTTGCAGGGTGGTTTGGGCACGGATGCGCTCATAACCACGGCCTTCTGGATGTTCGTGACTCATTGAAATAACTCCTGTGATAGCACAAAGCCACGTTTTAGGCGGACGGGGTGGTTTGCGTCTGCAAATAGGCGTGGATGCTGGCGGCCACTCGATGTCCGGCGGCAATCGCGTGGATCACGTCTGGCCCTTGTACCAAATCGCCCGCCGCCCACAACCAGGGTTCAGAACTGCGCCCTTCGGCATCAATTTGGGGACGCCCACGCCGATCCCAAACCAAACGCTCGGTTAAAGCCTCGCCCAAGAATTCCAATTGTGGTGCTTGACCAATCGCTTCAACCACCATTTCAGAAGCATGTAGTCTCAGATCGCTGTCATCGTACAGCGGGTGAAAACGCCCCTGCTCATCAAAAATCGACACGCAGTGTACGGTTTCCAAGCCCACTAGCTGCCCGTCTTCGATGACGCAACGGCGCGGCCCGCGACTGTTGAGAATCTCGATCTGTTCTTCGTGGGCTTCTTTGATTTCTGTGGGATCGGCCAGCATCGCGCTGGCGGCTTCCAAGGCCAGCACCGTCATGCCAACTCGGCCATAGCGTTGTTGTTGTAGCCGCGCCAAGCTACGGGCGATGTCAAAGGCCACATTGCCGCCGCCGATCACCACGCCCGTGGCGGGCACATCCAGCGCCTCGCCAGTGGTGATGCGGGCCAACAAATCTATCGCCGAGTAAACTGCCGGATGCTCGCTACCCGGAATTCGCGTCGAACGCCCGGCATGTAAACCAGTCGCCAGCAACACCGCGTCATAGTCTTGTTGCAACTGCTGTATGGTCATTTCTTCACCAATACGGGTATTACAACGGATGTCCACGCCCAGCGCACTGATCACCGCGATGTCGTTATCCAGTTTGTCATAAGGCAAGCGGTATTCGGGAATGCCCCAGCGCATCATGCCGCCAGGCTGCGCGTGGGCTTCAAAAATCGTCACCGCGTGACCGAGTTTAGCTAAATCGTAAGCAGTGGTTAAACCCGCAGGCCCAGAGCCGATGATCGCAATCCGCTGTCCGCTGGCGCTGGTGGCGCGGCCTTCCAGCGCGATTTTTTGCACTTGGGCAGGCGATAATTTATCCATCGCATAGCGCTTTAACCAGCGGATGCTGATCGGATCGCCGCGTCGCCCGACGGCGCAGGCGGTTTCGCAACGGTGTGTGCAAACCCGTCCGCACACGCTGGCCAGCGGATTGCTGCGATAAATCTGGCGCACCGCTTCTTCCAAATCACCCGCCCAAATGGCGCGAATATATTGGGGCGCATCCATGTGGGTAGGACAGGCGTCGTGACAAAAACCGCATTGAATACAACGCGAAGCCTCTAACAACGCGGTTTGATCGTCAAAACCAGAGACGATTTCGGCGAAGGAATCCTGGCGGGCTGCGGGAGCCAGTTCTGGCATAGCGTGGCGGGCTAAATCCAATAAATCACTGTCGGCAGACTTGGCCCAGCCAGTGGGAAAATCCAAGCCGTGCATCCCATGCGCATCGGGCAGGATGAAAAAGCTATTCAAATCAACGTCTACATGCACGTATTCACGCGATAACGCCAGCGAAGCGCTGGGGCAAATATCCACACACAGACCGCACCAGCAACAGCGTCCATAATCAATCGCCGGACGCTGCGGACGGATGCCTTTGATCGGATCATCGGGCAGGTGTTTGATTTCCACCATCCGAATCGCTTGGTTGTCGCAAAGGCTGGCACAAGTACCGCAACCGATACACAGCGTCCAATCGTTGACATGGAAACCGCGATAATGGGGTTCGGCTAAACGGGGCTGAATCGGTAAAGACACCGGGGCGCGGCCCAAATAGGAAAGCGCTTTCAGAGGCGCGAGAAAGTTTTTCATAGAACCTGCCAGTGAGTTCAACGGGACGCTACTCGTGAATGATTTAAGGTGACACAGCCACTTTCATCAGGCTGACTCCCGTTTGAACACCAGCTTACCTGCCAACAGCGTATGAGTCACGCAACCTTGGAAAGGCCAGCCTAAAAACGGCGTATTCTGGCGCTGGCTGTGCATTTGCGCGGCTTCTAAACGCCAGGGTACAGTTGGGTCAATCAAGCAAATATCCGCCAGACTGCCTACGCTCAAACGGCCTGCTTGGCTGCCTAAAATCGTCGCAGGCTGCCAAGTCAAGCGTGCAATCAGCGTCGGCAGGCTCAACACGCCTTCTTCTACCAAGCGCAAACCCAGCGGCAATAAGGTATCCAGCGTAGACATGCCAGCGGCGGTTTCGGCAAAGGGATTGAGCTTGGCATCTGGTTCATGTGGCTGGTGATCGGAACACAGCGCGCTGATCACGCCGTCGGCCAAGGCTTGGCGCAGCGCGGTTTGGTCGCGTTGGCTGCGCAAGGGCGGGTAAACATGACATTGGCTGTTGTAGTGGGCAATGTCCAGATCGGTGAGGAAAAGCTGATGCGCACTGACATCTGCCGTCACCGGTAAGCCCCGCTGCTGCGCTTCATGGACTAACTCGACACTGCGCGCACAAGACAAGCGGCAGATATGGGCGCGCACGCCGGTTTGTTCGATCAGCAACAGTTCTCGCGCCAACGCGATGGTTTCAGCCGCTTCTGGAATACCAGTCAAGCCCAGCCGCATACTGACCGCGCCCTCGTGCGCACACCCCGCCCGTCCCAGCCAGGGATCGCGGGGTTGCACAAACACAGTCAGGTCATAACTGGCGGCGTAATCGTAAGCATTGCGCAACACTTGCGTATTGATCACGGGATGCAAGGCATTGCTGACACCCACACAGCCCGCTTCGCGCAAATCCGCCATTTCTGCCAAATGATTGCCTTCTAAGCCCTTAGTCAGCGCGGCCAGCGGCAGAATCCGACATTGATTGCTGGCTTTAGCGCGTTGCTGGAGCAATTCGGCCACCGCTGGGGTGTCCACCACCGGATCGGTGTCGGGCGGGCAGCACACGGTGGTGATGCCGTTGCAAGCAGCGGCGCGGGTTTCGCTGCTGATGGAGGCTTTGTGTTCGTGGCCGGGTTCACGCAAACGCGCACTGAGATCGACGAGTCCGGGACAGACTATCGCACCGTGGGCCTGAATTTCCCGCTGTGCGGTAAAATCGGCGGGCGCTGTGCCCAGCGCCAGAATTTTACCGGCGGCAATATGGACATCTGTCACCAGGTCGAGACGCGAAGCCGGGTCGATGACCCGCCCGCCGAGTATGCTGAGTGTCTTCACGATGGTTAGTTCTTCAGTCAAGGGTAGCGAGAGAACAGCCGATTAGCCGCTTGCATTCAAAGAGTCTAAATATTTTTTTACGCCTGCTTCAACGCTGTAAAACGGTTGTTCATAACCGATAGCCCGCAGGTTATGAATATTTGCTTCAGTAAAACTCTGATAACGGCCTTGCAAATGTGCTGGGAAAGGAATGTACTCAATCTCTCCCTGACCATGCCACGCTAACACCGCTTGTGCGACTTCATTAAAACTTTGGCTACGTCCGGTGCCGACATTAAAAATGCCTTTTTTATGGGGATTGTCTAAAAACCACAGGTTGATCGCCGCCACATCTTCGACATAAATAAAATCACGCCGTTGTTCACCATTGCCATAACCGTCACAGCCTTCAAATAATTTCACCCGGCCTTCGGCTTTGAGTTGATTATTGAAATGAAAGGCGACGCTGGCCATACTGCCTTTGTGTTGTTCACGCGGGCCGTACACATTGAAATAGCGCAAGCCCACGATAGGAATTTCGTGTTCAAAATGGCGGCGCACATAATTATCAAATAAAAACTTAGAATAGCCATACACATTCAGCGGCTTTTCATAACAAGGTTCTTCTTTGAACACCGGGCCGTCGCCATAAACCGATGCGCTAGAGGCATAAATAAACGGCACATACTGTTCTAAGCAGAAATGCAGCAGGCTTTTTGAGTATTCATAATTGTTTTCCATCATGTATTGACCGTCCCACTCGGTGGTGGCGGAACAAGCGCCCAGATGGAAAATCGCTTCGACCGGACTCGCAAAACCGGTGGGGCTGTGTAAGCGCGCGAGAAAGGCGCTTTTATCTTGATAATCGCTGATCTGGCAATCCACCAAATTTTTGAATTTTTCGCCTTGTTTGAGGTGATCGACCACCAGAATATCGGTGTGGCCCCGCGCATTCAGCGCTTTAACGATATTGCTGCCGATAAAGCCGGCACCGCCTGTGACTATGATCATGAGGAACTCCTGATGGCATGAATAAGAGCAGTCGTGGAACAGCCTGCCAGAAAGTCCAGCACCACCACCCGACCGCCTTGGTCGAGTATACACCGGTGCCCGGCGATCTCTTCGACCCGATAATCGCCGCCTTTGACCAACACCTCGGGCAGCAATTGGCAAATCAGGCGTTCGGGGGTGTCTTCGCTAAACGGCACAACCCAATCCACGGCTTCCAGCCCGGCCAGCACCGCCATGCGTTGTGCCAGCGGATTCACCGGGCGGCTGTGGCCTTTCAAGCGGCGCACCGAGTCGTCATCGTTCACCGCCACGATCAGGCGATCACCGAGTTGGCGCGCCTGGGTGAGGTATTGCACATGACCGGCGTGTAACACGTCAAAACAGCCGTTGGTCATCACGACAGTTTCGCCGTTGGCTTGGGCGCGGCGCACTGTTTTGAGCAACTGGGCTTCGTCTTGAATGCCGCGCCCGCTGTGGCTGTGTAGCGCCTCTTCCAATTCAGCCAGCGGCACGCTGGCCGTGCCCAGTTTGGCGACCGCTAAACCGGCGGCTAAATTGGCCAAAGCAGTGGCCTGCGCTAAATCTTGACCGGCTCCCAGACACGCGCCCAGCACGCCGATCACAGTGTCGCCCGCGCCAGTCACGTCGTAGACTTCACGCGCATGGGCAGGCAAATGCAAGGGTGGCTGACCTTGGCGCAGCAGGCTCATGCCCTGTTCGCTGCGGGTAATCAGCAAAGCGTCTAGCTGCAACTCGGCCCGCAAAGCTTCTCCGCGCTGTTCTAGCGTGCTTTGGTCGGGACAAACGCCGACGATGGTTTCAAACTCGCTGAGATTGGGGGTGAGTAACGTGGCGTGGCGATATTTGCTAAAATCACGGCCCTTCGGATCGACGATCACCGGTTTTCCGGCGGCGCGGGCCTGGGCAATCCAAGCGGCGGGATCGGCCAGTGCGCCTTTGCCATAATCGGACAACACCATCACCTGCACTTGCGGCAAGCAGGCCAGCAGTTGTTGATGCAGCGCAGCGCTGTCGAGTCCGTTGAAGCCCTCTTCAAAATCCAGGCGAATCAATTGCTGATGACGGCTGAGTACGCGCAACTTGGTGATGGTGGGCACGCCGGGAATGCGCTGAAACAGGCAATGTACGCCCTGCTGGTGAAGCTGGCTTTGTAAGGTATCCGCTGCCGCATCGTCGCCGGTGACGCCGAGCAAGCTGGCTTTCGCGCCCAAGGCACTGATATTTAACGCCACATTCGCCGCGCCGCCAGGCCGTTCTTCCTGGTGTTGCACGCGCACCACGGGCACCGGGGCTTCTGGGGAAATACGGGTGGTGCTGCCGTGCCAGTAACGATCCAGCATCACGTCGCCGATAACCAGGATGTGTACTTGGCTAAAGTCAGGAAGATTTAAGCTCATGGCGGGTTTGGAGTTGCTCAAAAAACTGGCGCATACTATACCACAAGCGGCTTTTGTCAATTCGCGCCCATTTACCCTACGCTCAGGAAGTGAAATCGCATGAAGATCAAGTTTGATATTGAAGCAACCCCGCAAGAATTGCGGAGTTTTTTTGGTCTGCCAGATGTGGAGCCGTTACAACAAGAAATGATGAACATCGTGCGGCGCAACATGAGTGCCGGGATGGAAGGCTTTGATCCGGTGGCCTTGCTCAAACCCTGGCTACCGCCGCATCTACACTCGCTGGAAGGTCTGCAAAAAAGCTTTTGGCAAGCTTTTCAAACTGGCGATCACGCCAAAAAAACCGAAGACGAGAAGTAAGATGTCAGTCTGGTTGACGCCGCTGCGGCGCGATGTTTGCGTGAGCCGGTCATGACACCGAATCCCTGGGTTTATGCGGCTGGGCGCTTGTTTGCGCTGCTGTTAACGGCGTTGATTTTGGGCTTATTTTTTGGTCACACGCTGTTACTGATTTGCGCCAGCTTAAGCGGCTATCTCGCTTGGCATTTGGTGAATCTATATCGCCTGGATCACTGGCTGCGACACACCAAAAAACTCGATCCCCCGGAAGCGCCCGGTTTGTGGGGCGAGGTTTTTTACCAAATTTACCGCCTACAACGCCGTAACCGTAAACGCAAGCATAAACTCACCAATATGCTCAAGCGTTTCAAGATGTCCACCGGGGCGATGCCTGACGCCACCGTGGTGCTGGATGCGGGCTATCACATTGAATGGATTAACAAAGCTGCCAGCCAATTGCTGGGGTTGCAAACGCCGCAAGACATCGGCCAGCACATCGGCAATTTATTGCGTTATCCGGCCTTTGTGGACTATTTACAGCGCAGCAACGGCAATCGAGAGTCGATTAAAATCACCGCACCGGGTAATCCGCAGCGCATCTTGCGCATTCATCTAGTGCCTTATGCGGGCAATATGCGCCTGCTGATCGCCCGCGACATCACCGAATTACAACGCCTGGAACAAATCCGCCAGGATTTTGTGGCCAATGTGTCCCACGAATTGCGCACGCCGCTGACCGTGATTGCCGGTTTTATTGAGACCATGCAAGATGCGGCGGAAAGCGATGATCCCTGTGCCCGTCAGTGGCAACGTCCGCTCACCCTGATGGCACAGCAAACGACGCGGATGCACAACATCGTGCAGGATTTATTGCTGTTATCGCGGCTAGAATCCGAAGTGCCGATGGACATGCGCAAACCGGTGTCCGTGGCGGAAATGCTCGCCGCCTTGCGCGAAGATGCAGAAGCGCTCAGCGGCGACCAAAACCACCAAATCCAATTAGAAGCCGATCACCAGTTGCAGATTTATGGAGAAGCCGCAGAACTCAACAGCGCGTTTTCTAACCTGGCCTTTAACGCCGTGCGTTACACGCCCGCCAGCGGTCAAATCACGATGCGTTGGTATCAAGATGAAGAAGGCGCACATTTCGCGGTCGAAGACACCGGTGAAGGCATCGCAGAACACCATATCCCGCGCCTGACTGAACGTTTTTACCGCGTCGATGTCGGGCGCTCGCGCAGTCAAGGCGGCACGGGCTTAGGCTTGGCTATCGCGAAACATGTGCTGAGCCGTCACGGCGCACGTTTACACATCAGCAGTCAACTGGGTAAAGGCAGCGTGTTTCGTTGTGATTTTCCGCCTAGCTGCATCGTCACCCAGTCCGCACCCGCGCCGGTTTGATGCGCACTTACTGTTCCCCCGGAAAACCTGACAGGTCTTACTTGCCCTGAGCGGAGTCGAAGGGAAGACCTGTCAGGTTTAGATTTAGATAGCACCCCAATTTTCACGCACCGCCTGCGTGGCAGCCGCCAACACCTCTTCAAAAGGCACCACTGGGAATTTAGGCGTGTAGTTTTTCAATTGGTTATAGGTAGTCATGACTTTATTGCCAGGGGTTTGGCCTTTGAAATCACTCTTGTCTAAGCCCAGCGTTTCGGTGATTTCATTCCACGGCACGCCCTGCACCAGGGGAATCAACACACAAGACACGCCCTCTAACAACACTTGTGCGGCAGATTTGGCGTTGACCACATACATCACGACTTTTGCAGTCGGGGCTAAATCTGCTCGGTATTTTTTCAAAAACACCGGCAATGACGATACCTTGTTGAGTGAACCCACCACCATCAGCAATTGCTCGCCTCCCAACATCACCGCACCATGCATCACCTCGACCGGTGGCTTGGTGTGGCCTTGCGCATCGCCTTTTTCGCCTTCGATCAAAATCAGCTCGCCCCGGTAGCCGTACACCCCATCGGTGCTGGTTTTTTCAAGAAAATTGGTGTTAAACAATAAACCGGCTTCTTGGTATTTTTGTAAGATCACGATGAAAACCTCAAATAGGGAATGGGATTTGTCCGTGTGGCAAGCCCTGTGCCAGCCAATCTTTGAGAGTAATTCGCTGTTAAATAACACTATTTTCCTGGTTCAAAGACAGCGCAAACCCCCCATTTTGTCGGGAAGCTTACAGAACGAGAGCGTGGAGAGAGGGCTGTGCTGGCAGCGGGACAAGCCTGCCTGGTTTGCTCGGGAAATTTAAATGAAGCGGCTCACCCTGGATGAATCGTACACAGTCAGGAGTAAGCCGGGCATCAGTAAGCCGGGCATCCGACGGCACCGTTGCCGACACGATAACCCAGCTTAAGGGATGTAATCTCAGTCACCGACACAAGCCAAAATTATCAAACTCGACTGTCATCGGCACAGCGGCATAAAAAGAACCCCCAGACCTGCAAAGAGGGTGTTACCCATATCCAGGCAAAGATGTTTTGCCCATCCTGTACGGCAACCGCTTAAACCGGTGTATCATCGTTTGCCTATTCAACAACAGCTTGTGCATGGTGGTGCAGTCCAGGCATGATTCACCACAATAAACCAAGGAGTATTCCATGATGTTTCGTAAAACCTTGTTGAGTCTGGCATTGGCGATGGGCGTGGTTGGGCTGAATCCTGTCATGGCCGAGGAACACGCGGCTAAGCATGAGGGCGCACCGCATTGGAGCTATGCGGGAGAAGGTGGCCCTGTGCATTGGGGTGAGCTGAGTGCTGACTACGCCACTTGCAAGCTTGGGCAGAATCAGTCGCCGATTAACATTGATACCCAGCATGTGATTAAGGCTGAATTACCCGCCTTGAAATTTGACTACCACGCCAGTCAGGCCACTGTCGTCAACAATGGCCACACGATTCAGGTGAATTTGGAAGGGGCTGGCAGTTTGGGGGTAGGCGAGGCCAGTTATCAGCTAGTACAGTTCCATTTCCATTCCCCCAGCGAACACACGATTGATGGCAAACACGCGGATTTGGTGGCGCATTTGGTACACAAAAATGCAGCGGGGCAATTGGCGGTGGTGGGTGTGTTATTCAACACCGGCGAGGCAAATGCGGCGTTGCAAAAAGTGTGGGCGGTGATGCCTCAGCAAGCGGGTGAAAAAAATCAGGGCACATTCACGTTTAATCCCGCCGAATTATTGCCTGCCGATACCCAGTATTATGCATACACCGGTTCGCTGACCACGCCACCGTGTAGCGAAGGGGTGGCTTGGCATGTGTTAAAACAAATCGGCCAGGTGTCTGCTGCACAGGTGAAAACCTATGCGGGGATGTATCCAGAAAGTGTGCGTCCAGTGCAGCCGGCCAATGCGCGTGAGGTGAAGTCGTCTAATTGATGTGCAGGACTGCCCGTCCTTTGAGGACTGGCAGTCCTTGTTGTTTATATTTACAGCTATTCATCTCTTTTTCATGTCTAAAACCTACCTGTTTCTTGTTGCTTTGCTGAGCTTGTATAGCCCAGTTCAAGCAGAGCCTTTACCAACACGCCGCATTATCGGCGGCACTGAGACAGGCAGCGCCGCTGCTTGGCCTTGGATGTTATCGTTACGCGACAATCTGGGGCATCGCTGCGGGGCGACGCTGATCGATCCTTACTGGGCATTGACCGCCGCTCATTGTGTGGATGGGGTGTATAACGTCAGCAGCCTGTCGGTGGTTGTGGGGATGTATCGGCAGGATGATTTGCTTAATGCAGACCTGATTCCGGTCAGTCGCTTGGTGCGTCATCCACACTGGGACACTTACAATTACGACAGCCCCAATGATCTGGCTTTGCTGCAATTGGCGCGGCCCAGTGCCGCACTGCCGGTGTGGTTGCCCACCCCCGACAATTCCTTGCTGAAGCCGGATACGCCTGCAATTGGCTTGGGTTGGGGTACGGTGAACTTGGCTCAGGGAAACGACGCCGAGGTTTTACAGCAGGTGACTTTGCCGCTGGTCAGCGACAGCCTGTGCCAAAGCACTTACGCTGGCGAATATCAATTAATCGACAGCCAGTTATGCGCAGGCTACGCCGCAGGCGGCAAGGATACTTGTTTGGGCGACAGCGGCGGGCCGTTGGTGGCCTCCGACGGGGCACATTGGTGGCAACTGGGTATCACCAGTTTTGGTGGTCGAGCGGGCGGCCCACTCTGTGCGGGCGCGAATGCTTATGGGGTGTATACCGAAGTCTCGGCGTTTTTGGATTTTATCGGCGACACGCTGTTCAGCCGTTTGAGTTTAATCCCGGCTGACGCGCAATACCAGGCGGGCGAACGTTGGAGCCTCAGCTTGCTAGAAACCGCAGATGCGCAACGCCCACGCGGTTTGGTGGATGTGTGGGTGGCCGTGTACAGCCTGAGCGATGGCAGTTTGTGGTTTCTCAGTGGTGACCTGCAACAACCCGCGCTCAGCAGCGCCGTCACCGCCTTTCGCCGCGCCGTTGCCAGTGAAACCTTGAGCTTGCCGCTGATTGATCTGACCGTGCCAGCGGGTTTTATCGGCAGTTATCAGGTGTTCGCGGTGTACACCCGCAGCGGGCAAGCGTTCAACTCAGCAGGACAGCGTTCTTGGCTGGCCAGCACCCAAGTCAGTTTCGTACCCTAAATGGCGGCGTGACAAAAACAATCTGTGGTGTGATCGTTGACCATGCCCACCGCTTGCATGTAGGCATAGCAAATGGTGGGGCCGACGAAACGAAAGCCGCGTTGGCGCAGATCGCGGCTCATTGCTGCGGCTTCTGGGGTACTGACCGGCACCTCGGCGTGGCAAGTCCAGTGATTGCGACGGGGTTGATGATCGACGAATTGCCAGATGTAGTGATCAAAACCACCGAATTGCTCGCTCACCGCCAGATAGGCGCGGGCATTATCGACAGCGGCTTGAATTTTAAGACGATTGCGAATAATCCCCGGATCGGCGCGTAAGGCTGCCAGCTTGTCGGCATCAAAGCTGACGATTTGGGCGGCGTCAAATTGGGCAAAAGCGCGCCGATAGCCTTCGCGTCTTCGCAACACTGTCAGCCAGCTTAAACCGGCCTGTGCGCCTTCAAGGATCAGCATTTCAAATAAGCGGCGGTCGTCATGCAGCGGTCTGCCCCATTCCTGATCATGATAGGCGCAATACAGGGGGTCAGTGCCCGCCCACCGGCAACGAATGGGGATCGTCATAGGCTTAAAACCTGGGGTCAAAAATAATACTTACTGTAGCTGATGCTCCTAGTATTATAAAGTGAAACTTATCAGTACCACTGACACCACCATAAAGAGTCCACATGGCTTTATCAGCTAGGTAGGGTTGGCAAAATGTCTTTTTACTTTGCCCACCCTAATGTGGCACAAAATGGTGGGCAACGATAAAGATGTTGTCCACACTACCTGGCTGAAGGGGCGAAATATAGCTTTCCGCAGATTTTATTTCGCCCTTACAGGGCTTAGCCCGAAATACGCATCCGACCCAGGGCGTTGCCCTGGGCTATAATATTACGCCCCTTTGGGGCTTTAAGATGCCAAACTTCTGGCACTTGGGAACGAGGGAAAGGGCAAAAGGGTAAAAAAGTAAAGGGTTAAGTCCTCGGCGCAACACACACACGAAAACCGCTGGCGCTGCAACGGGTGCCGCGGCTACCGTTGAGACGCACAGCGGCGCGGAAATCGTCTGGGTCATCGACCCAAGACCCGCCGCGCAGAACGTAGTTTTTGGCATCATTTTTGCGTATAAATTCATTCCCATCATAAGGGGCTGCCCATGCCGAACCCGTCCATTCCCACACATTGCCGTGCATGTCATACAAGCCAAAGGCATTGGGCGGAAATTGTCCCACTGGCGTGGTTTTTTGCCGATATGTGCCTTTAGGCGCATTGCCATAGGTTTGATTCGCATTAAAATTGGCAATGTCACTGGTGATGGTCGGTCCAAAATAAAAGGGCGTGTCTGTGCCTGCACGACAGGCATATTCCCACTCGGCTTCCGTCGGTAAGCGAAAATCTTCACCGGTGCGATAGGCGAGTCCTTTGCAAAACTCATGAGCCTCTTCCCAACTTACTTGCTCCACAGGACGGTTCTCGTCCTTAAAACGAGCGGGATTCTTACCCATTACCGCCTGATATTGCGCCTGTGTGATGGGGTATTTGCCCAGATAAAATGGCTGTTTAATCAGCACTTTATGCCGAGGATATTCGCTATCACGCGCACTTGCTTCGCCATCCCGTGCCCCCATCATGAATTCGCCGGCGGGGATATACACCATTGATAATTTCACGCCACTGCCTAAGTCAAAGACTTTTTCGTAAGCCGTTTTGGATTCGCGTTTGATGATATAACCCGTGTCTTTTACCGTGACGGTTTCAAAGCTAAAGGCTGTGCCTTTAGCGGCTTCTTGTTGACGGCGTTGTGCTTCTGCCTCGCGCTGCTTACGCTCGGCTTCGGCTTTTTGCTGCGCTGCCAAGCGTGCCTTTTCTTTTTCCTCACGCTCACGCCGCGCTTCTTCATCCGCCAACGCCCGCAAATAGCTCTCCCGCACTTCCAACAACGCCGCTAAACAGGGTTGCACCCATCCTTTAGGCAATTCACGCTGTAAGTTTTCATCAAATAAGCGCGGGATGTGGTGCGGGTTGATATTGAGGTAATACCAATCCGCCAGAAACGCGGCGAGGGTTTGGTGTGCTTGAATCAGCAGGGTTTCAATCTGTTCTAAACTGTCGTCTTCATTCATGCCTTGTTGTTGTAACTCGCGCCAAGTCTCGCGCCAGTTCCATTCGTCGCAGGTCAGTGCCAGTGGTTTGTCTAAGCCGGTGAGTTTGAGGTTGAAAAACACTTCGCGGTTGTTGATGTCGGTGTAAATAATCGCGGTCGGTACACTCAGCACCTGTTCGAGTTTTTTCAAATCGGCATCGAACACTGCTCGGTCAAAAAAGCGTCCGTAAAATTCTACCGGACACAGGGAGTTGTGCAACGGGTAGTGTTTTTCTACAAAGCGTTTGAGTTTGTTGCGTAAGCCGGATTCAAGGTTGTCGCGGAAATCCTGCGGCAGTTTGTTCGCCATTTTGGGTTCAGGTATCAGCATCAGTAGCCGATGTTGTTGGCTGTGTTGGTTGAAGATGTTTTGAATTTCCTGACGGCTGAACAGGCTGCCCCAGGTGTTTTTGTCGTATTCGGCTTCTAGTTCTTTTTCGCGCTGTTGTAGTTCTTGACGGGTTTGTTGTTGCATCGCCTCCAGATACAGGCGGCTGACTTCCACGCGCTGCGCGTCGAGTTCTAGTTGCCGTGCAGCAATTTGCATGTTGGCTTTGAGTTCGATGTCAGCACGCTCTTCGCGGCGTTGTAGTAAAGTGCTTTCCTGTCGCAACAGTTCGGGGTTTTGCTGCGCTCGGCTGATGGTTGCGGGCAGTCCGGGGCGGATGATTTTGTCAACGGCTTTGCGCGTGAATATGCCAGTAATCGCAGTGATCGCGGATTGCATGAACATGCTGGATATGCTGGATATGGTGAATAAATCAACCATAGGTTTTCCTCTTCCGTGATGAAATCTGACAGGTCTTAGAGACCTGTCAGATTTAGGTGTGTCTGAAATGAGCAGTTTCAATTAATCATCATTACCCTCATCATGGCAATCACTATGACCGTCATCATGGCAATCGTCATGATGATCGTCTGTATGTGTGTGCGAAGTATCGCTAGGCAAGCTAGGGTTAACAATATCTCCAGTAGCACCGCTACCGCATCCATCATGTCCATCATAGGTCTTACGATGGCGTTTGAGTTCATCGGTCAGGTCGTTTAGGGCGTTATGCAGGTCTTGGCTCATGGGAATCTCCTTGTGGTGAAATTAACGGGGTTAAGTGTAGCAAAAATTACGCCGTGTGCAACTTTATAACCGTATGATTTACAAAGAGTCACTCTGTTTTACAGGCGAATTTTCAGAGTAAATCAGCCATCCGGTCGGGCTATCCCACAGGAAAATAAGGTGCCTGCAAATACAAATTATATAAAATCAATAAGTTATAATAAAAACAAAGTTGCACACGGCGTAAAAATTAATTTTTTCATGCTGTGCAAAACGCGGGTTTAAGGGCAGCGGACGCCCGCCACCACAAAGCCCAGCAGGGTAGGATGTGGTGAGGGTACGAACCGCATCAATCAACAGGCCTGAAATGATGCGATTCATGTTTCATCGTATCTTGCCTCGTTACCAGTCCTTTTAATGAGGAACATCCAAGAATCTCACCGCGAACTTGTTGTTTAGCCGGGCCAAGCGAGCGATTTACCTGCCTTTGTCCTGCCACATAATGGCCGTGTTGGAAATCCGCAACATTTGGCTTTACGAGCGCCTGCTTGGGCTGTTGCAAGATTTCTATCAGAAAACCCCTCCGAATTTTACAACGACGGCAGAATTAGTCAGGTAGGGTGGGCAAAACGTCTTTTTGTTTTGCCCACCCTAATGCGGCACGAAATGGTGGGCAACGATAAAGATGTTGCCCACACTACCTGGCTGGCAACGGGTGGGAGTCGTCATCGGCTTAAAACCTGGGGTGTGAAACCAAGTCAGGTAGGGTGGGCAAAACGTCTTTTTGTTTTGCCCACCCTAATGTGGCACGAAATGGTGGGCAACGATAAAGATGTTGCCCACACTACCTGGCTGGCAACGGATGGGAGTCGTCATAAGCTTAAAACCTGGGGTGTGAAACCAAGCCCTATTCTACTACAATCATCGCCCCACGCCTGATCAAGAGCCGCAAGCCTATGCCTACTCCTGCCCGCAAAGCCAAAGTCGTTCGCGTTCCCGACGGCGATACCCTGGTGGTACATGCCGATGGTGAAGAGTTGCAATTGCGCTTGGCGGGGATTGATACCCCAGAAAAGTCGCAACCCTATGGGCCTGAAGCGAAAGCTGCGCTCACTGAACAGGTCTTACATAAAACTATCCAGTTCACCGAGTTACAGCGGGATCGCTATGGACGGGTGGTGGCTTTGGTTAAACTGGGACGCACGCTGATCAACGAGGACTTGGTGGCCCAAGGACACGCTTGGGTTTATCAGCAATATCAAGTCGATCCAGCTTGGCTGCAATTAGAGGAAAAAGCCCGGCGGGCGCGGCGCGGGCTGTGGGCCTTGCCAAAAGCGCAACGCGAACCGCCCTGGGAATGGCGCAAAGCCAAAACAGCACGGGCGGCAGCGGCTAAAGAAGTGCAGGAATTACGCACACGGGGCGGTGCCTGGAGTTGGCGCACGCGGCTGGAAATTGGCGGCGGCTTGACGCTTGCGAGCGTGTTTGCTTATGCCTATCGCGCTGATTTAATGGAGTTTATGCAGACGTTGTGGCAGAGTTTGTAGCGCCCGCCAGCGGGATCGTGAAATAAAAACAAGCGCCTTGTTGCGCTTGGCTTTCCACCCACAGATGTCCGCCGTGTTTTTCTATCAACTCTTGACACAACACCAAGCCCAGGCCCGTGCCCTCTTCGCCAGCCGTACCCACGGTTTTGTGCTGGTTGTCGATGCGAAACAGCTTGGGCAGGTCTTCGGCGCGAATGCCCACGCCGTGGTCTTGCACCGAGAGGCAGCACCAGCCCGGTTCGGCGGCCAGACTTAAGCCCACTTCGATGTCGCTGTCTGGGTAAGAAAATTTAATCGCATTGCCGATGAGGTTGCGCAACACCGTGCTGAGCATGTCGATGTCAGCATCCGCCCAGGTCTCAGCGGGAATCTGATTATGCAGGCGCAACTGTTTTTGGCGGCCAGTCAGCGCAAAAACACCGCAGACTTCCGTCACCAACGCCGCCACATCCAAACGGGTAGGACGATAACGGATCACGCCGCGCTGCAAACGTGACCAATTGAGCAGGTTGTCCAAAAGTTTATAAAAATGTTGTGCTGCATCATGTACCACGCCGAGATTTTCGCGCATGTCCTCGGCTTGGTAGCGGTCAAAATTGCGTACCAGAATCTTCGTCAAGCTCAGTAACACACTGAAAGGCCCGCGTAAATCATGCGCCACTATCGATAAAAAGTTGTCTTTACTGGCATTCAAGGCGCGTAAACTGCGTTCCGTGTGTTTTAAACGCAAATGGGTTTTAACCCGCGCCAGCAGTTCCACGGGATAAAAAGGCTTGGTCACATAATCAACGCCGCCCACCGCGAACGCTTTGTCGATGCTGTCCACATCGGTTTTAGCCGTCAAAAAAATCACTGGCACATCGGCGGTTTCTGCGGCTGCCTTGAGTTGCTGGCACACCTCAAAGCCGCTCAATTTGGGCATCATGATGTCGAGCAAGATGAGATCGAAAGGCCGTTCTTTGGCATTCGCCAACGCACTTTCTCCTTCCAAGGCGAAAGACATCGCATAGCCTTCATGTTGTAAAATGCTGGCAATTGCCTGAATATTCAACGGATTGTCATCCACAATCAGGATGTGGGCAGGGGCGGGTGGTGCAGAGGGCATGGGTGCTTATCGCGACAAGGTGAAGTGGAAGGCAACGGTGAGTTAGATGGTCATCAAGGAATCAGGTATTCACAAAATACATAGGCATATCCCCCTTGCCTTTCACATGCAGCGTACCACGCGGAGTAATGTCGAATTCGTCTTTCACAAACTGGTAAGTGCTGGCAGAAATATTAATCCGCATCGGTTCTGAATTAGATTCCATACGTGAGGCGGTGTTAATCGTATCGCCAAACACATCGTAAATATATTTTTTAATTCCCACCACGCCGCCCACCACTGGGCCGGTGTGAATGCCTATCCGAATTTCCCAAATCACCGGCGCATCGCGGTTACGCGCCTTCATGTAATTGATGATTTCTACGGCGGCTCGCACCATATTCGGCGCGTGCTGAGGATTAGGAGTCGGCATCCCACACACACACAAATAGGCATCGCCAATGGTTTTTACCCGTTCGCATTGATGCTTTTCAATGATATTATCAAATGCGGTGAAAATGCTGTTTAATTCATCAATCAAATATTTAGGTTCTAATTGCGAAGACAGTTTGGTAAAACCCACCACGTCTGAAAAATACACGGTGACGTTTTCAAAAGATTCCGGCTCAGTTTTGCCTTTTTCTTTTAAGTCATTCGCCACGCGCACTGGTAAAATGTTCAGCAATAAACGGTCAGATTTTTCTTTTTCTTTATGAATTAATTCGTTGGCGTCTTCAAGTTGGCGATTAACCCGGCGCGCAAAACGGTAACGGTTGTAAATCAAAAACGCGGTGATAAAAACCAACACCAAGCCGCCTAGTAAGGAATTGCGTTGTAATAGCTGGCTATTAATCGCTAATTGCTGAATCTGGTTGTCTTTTTTCAATAAGGTAATCTGCTGTTCTTTTTTGTCGGTTTCATACTTGGTTTGCATATCCACAATTAATTTCTGACTTTTCTCATTATACAGGCTGTCTTTTATTTCCGCCGCCAGTTTATAATATTCCAGTGCGCCCAGATAATCATTTTGTTTGAAATAAAAATTAGAAAAGAACTCATAGTTTTCTCTAACCAGTGCTTTGGCATCAATTTGACGGGCTTTTTGCAGCGCTTCACTTAAATATTTGGCAGCCTCTGGGTATTGGGCAGTTTGTGTATAAAGCTCGCCGATATTATTAAAAACATTAGCGACTTCATAGGTGTAATTGATTTTTTCCCAAATCTCTAAGGACTGGCGATAGTAGCTGAAAGCTTTGTCATATTGATTCATCGCCTGGTAGGTCAAGCCCACATTGTTTAAGGATTTCCCGATGCCGGGCGCATCGTTGGCAGTTTCTCGTACTTGCAAAGATTTAAGTGCATAATCCAGCGCTTGCGGATAATCATGCTGAAAGTAATGAATCACGCCAATATTACTCAAGGAATCGGCAATACCTTTGGGTTCTTTCAAACGTTGACGGATTTCTAAGGCGCGGTGATGGTAATCCAAAGCAACTTGGTAGTGTTCTAGTAAATCATTGACAATCCCCATATTGTGCAAGGCATCGGCGATGCTGGTGGGATTATTCAATGCCTCTGCGATTTTCAGCGCACTCAGACAATATTCTAAGGCTTTGTCGTAATTACCGACCCGCCAATAAGCAGTGCCCGCTTCCAACAAAGCCGTGGCCTGACGTGGCCGATTTTGTAATTCTCCCCAAATTTGTGCCGCTTGCGTCGCATAAGTCAGCGCAATTTCATAGTTACCCGATTGGCTGTAGAGCTGAGTGATGGTGTCCAACGCCTCGGCGGTCGCCACCGGGTCTTCTGCTTGTTTGGCTTGGGCCAGTTGTTGTTCTGCGTCGGTCAGCCTTTGTGATGAAAGAGTGGCTTGGGTGGATTTAGCCGCCTGCACCGATACATCCGCCGAAGTCGCAGCCGCATCGTGTGCAGCAGCCTGAGTGACCGGGACGCACAGCATGCATAAGCTCATCCAAAGGCTAAGCCAAGCAGGTATGACGCTGTGTGATGTTATTCCCGGCATGAGCCGCTCCTTGAAACAAAAGCGTGGTCTCATTCGCTGACCACGATGTAAGCATGATTCTGGTGAGTTATCAAACGGTAAGCAAAACCAAGACCGTTCTTTATCCGGTTACAAACCTTGCAAGCGATCACTCAAATTGGGCATCCACAGCGCAAGTTGTGGAAACAACATCACCAGAGTTAAGGCAATAAGTTGTAATATCACAAAGGGTACAATGCCGCGATAAATCATCTGAATCGCTAAGGTCGGCGGTGCCACCGCTTTTAAGTAAAACAGTGAAAAACCAAAAGGCGGTGTTAAAAACGAGGTTTGTAGATTGACTGCAATTAAAATCGCAAACCAGAGTTTGTCAATCTGAAAAAAGACCGCAATCGGCACTAAAATGGGGACTACCACAAAACAAATTTCCAGAAAATCCAGAAAAAAGCCCAGTAGAAAAATCAGCAGCATACTGAAAATAATAAAGCCCCAAGCACCGCCCGGTAAATGAGCAAAAATATCGTGTACCAAATGATCGCCGCCTAAGCCGCGAAAGACTAAACCAAATGCCGTGGCCCCGATCAAAATTAAAAACACCATGCTGGTCAAACGCAGGGTTTGTTGGAGCGTCGCGTTGAGGTTCTGCCAATCCAAGCGCCGGTGCGACAAGGTCAGTAGCAACGCGCCGATGGCACCCACCGCAGCAGATTCAGTGGGGGTTGCCACGCCGAAGAAAATCGAGCCTAACACCAAGCCGATTAACAACAACGGCGGCAATAACGTGAACAGAATTCTTTTTGCACTCAAATAGTTATTGGCAGTGCGTGGCAAGGCGGGCGCGTTGTTGGGATGACGCCAAGCGTGATAACCGATGTACAGCAAAAATAATAATACAATCAAGAGGCCGGGTATGACCGCGCCCATGAATAAGCGTCCCACTGGCTCGCCGATCACGTCGCCCAATAAAATCAAGATGAGACTGGGCGGAATAATCTGTCCCAAGGTGCCGGACGCGGCCACCGTACCGGCGGCTAAACTGGGCGCATAACCGTGTTTGAGCAGGGTCGGTAGGGCGATCACCCCCAGTGTGACCACGGTGGCTCCCACTACCCCGGTGGCGGCGGCCAGCAAAGTGCCAACCAACACGATAGACAGTGCCAGCCCGCCGCGCAAACGTCCAAACAGCAAGCCCATCGTTTCCAGCAACTCTTCGGCTAAACCTGATTTTTCCAGGATAATGCCCATGAAGACAAACAGGGGCACCGACACCAGGCTGAAATTCGTCATGATGCCCCAAATGCGCAAGGGCAACAGATCAAAAAAATCCAGACCGAGAAAAATCCCACCGAACAACATCGCCACCGCACCCAGGGTCAGCGCGACCGGATAGCCTAACATCAACAGCAGCATCAGGGCTGCAAACATCACCAAAGCCCAGATGTCCATCAGACTGCTTTATCCTGTGTGCTTGCCTTATCTCCTAGCAAAAACAAGAGATTGTGCATGATATGACTCACGCCCTGCAAAAACAGTAACCCAAAACCCAGCGGAATCGCGGCCTTGAGCAGCCAGCGTGCGGGCAGTCCGCCAGAATCCGGCGAGCCTTCCCCTTGGAGATAGGCGTTATGTACGAAAGGCCAGGCGCTTTCTATCACCAGCAGACAAAAGGGCAGCAAAAACAACAGGCTCCCCAGTAGATTGACCCAGGCGCGGTGACGGGCAGTCATCCAAGCACTTTGGTAGAAAATATCCACCCGCACATGTTCATCATGTTTGAAGGTGTAAGCGATGCCTAGCAAAAAAGTCAGCGCAAACAAGTGCCATTCCAGTTCTTGTAGACCGACGCTGCTTTGATTGAATAAATAGCGCAAGCCGACATCGTAACTAATCAATAACACCATCGCCAGGATTAACCAAGCGCTCAGGCGTCCAGTCCATTCACTCACTCGATCAATCAGGTGTGCGCTACGCGCCAACAGGGACCACGGGACTCGCATCTTGTTGAGAACTCCAGTACTTGTAATCAGGAAATGCAGAAATTGCTGCGCATCATAGCAAAACTTCCAGGACTTAGGGTTTGCTTGACGGTGCGGCAAACCTGGCGGTTGTGGCGGCTAGGCAAGCCTTCACCACGGCTCTCCGACAGCCGGTTTTTTTCAGTGGCTAAACCGCACGACAGGTGTACACTATGGCCCAGCAGCTTGGACTTGTGGCCTGGTGGCGAGTCTGGTTATGATACAATAACTTGCTAAATATGCTTAAGAAAATCTTCTTTAGCTGACGAAAATGACGAAAAAAACCTGTTCCTGGCAAAAAATCTTCAAAAGATTCGGTTATGCCAGATTAAGATACCCGCATGCTGTTTTGACCATGATGCCTATTCAATTTCCGTTAGACCTCAATTGGCAAGTGCCACACCATGTTTTCAGTACCTATGTCACGGGCAATAACCAACTGGCCTGCCAGTCCTTATTGCAAGTGATCAGCGGTGGCGATGAAAATGTGTTGTATCTGTGGGGGCCGACTGGCCTGGGCAAAACCCACTTGCTGCAAGCCGCTTGCGCCGAAGTGGCCAATCGCCAGGGGGTGCCTGCTTATTTGCCGTTGAGCCAGCTTCGCAATTTGCCGATTGAAGCAATAGAAGGCATGGATCAGATGGATCTGGTGTGTTTCGATGACATGCAGAGCATTGCGGGCTTGAGCGATTGGGAAGATGCCTTATTTTGCTTGTTTAATCAATTACGTGAAACCAATACGCCGTTGCTGATTAGCGGTAATGCCGCGCCCCAGGCGCTGGGTTTAGGCTTGCCCGATTTAGTCTCGCGTCTGAGCTGGGGCGGGGTGTTTTTGCTCGAAGCGCTGAGCGATGAAGACACCTTGCAGGTGTTAAAAACCTACGCGGCGGGCTTGGGTTTAGCCTTGACCGACCCGGTGGCTAATTATCTGATGTCGCGTTGTTCACGCGACTTAAAAATCTTGATAGCCTGGCTAGATCGTCTGGACTATGCCTCGCTGTCCTGCAAACACCGCCTGACCGTGCCCTTTGTGCGCGAAATTCTGGACGGGCATCAGCAGGAAGTGAGTGACTGATTTTTTGCCTGTGGGAATGGGGATTGAATTTGTGGGAGCGCCTTGCAGGCGCGATTACTGAAGAAATCGCGCCTGCAAGGCGCTCCCACATCTTCTTCACACAATCCGCCGTGTGAGGGCATCTAGCCAGCGCGTCGGCAGCAGATGCCGCAAATACCCGAATAAATAAGTGGGGAAAGTCACGTAATAACGAGGACGGGGACAACGGCTTTCCAGCGCCTGAATCACCCGCTGCAACACCGCTTCCGGCGGCAGGGTGAAAGGAGTGGGCGCACCCTGCGCTTGTAGCCGCCGTTCCATCGCCGCGTAGGTGTCGCGGTGTACGCTGGTTTCCGCTTGAATCTGGCGCTGATAATGGCGATGGGCATTGGCGCGAAAGCGGCTGCGAATGGGGCCGGGTTCAATCAAGCTGATATGTACGCCACTGCCGTGTAATTCCAGCCGCAGCGTATCGCTCAAACCCTCAATCGCATATTTGCTGGCCACATAAGCCCCGCGCATCGGCATCGCCACCAAGCCCAACACCGAACTGTTTTGAATAATCCGCCCAAAACCTTGGCGGCGCATCACCGGAATCACCAAATTGGTCAATTCCTGCCAGCCCAACACATTGGTTTCAAACTGAGCGCGCAACGCGGCTCGGCTCAAATCCTCGACAGCCCCCGGTTGCCCGTAGGCCCCGTTGTTAAACAGCGCATACAACTGGCCTTCGGTGCGCACTAACACCTCGGCCACCGCCGCTTGAATCGACGCAGAATCATCCAAGTCCAAGCGCAAACTTTCCAGCCCAATCGCTTGCAAAGCCGCGACATCAGCCGCTTGACGAGCGGTGGCAAACACGCGATAGCCCCGCGCCTGCAAACCGACCGCCACACACTGACCGATGCCACTGGAACAACCGGTGATTAAAATACTCTGGTGCTGCTTATCCACCCTGTGTCGCCTCCGCTTTGCCTAAACGTCCTGCCATGTGCCGAAACACCAGTTCAATATCCCAACCTTCCAGATGAGTGCGGCGATTGAGATACAGCGCAAAACCACCGGCGACAAAAAACGGCTCCACCAACGCGATGCTGCACACGTTAAACAGCGCCAACAGCAACACCACGCCGGGATCGCTGTCCGCATCGTGTAACAGGACACGTCCTAAATCCCAGTCATCGACATAGCTTTCTGGCACAAAAAACACCAGTAAGCCCACTGACGATAAATACAGCGCCCATTCGCCGCACCAGCAAGCCACATTCAGCCATTGTGCGACCTCAGTGTGCCCTTTTTGCAGCACCAACAAGCGCTGTTTACGCGATTTACGCCCCTGATTTTCCAATTGCCAAACCGGCAATTCAAAACCGCGCCCGATCTGCAAACGCAGCCACAGCCAACCAAACCACAAGTGCTGCCGCCACAGTAAACTCGGCAAGGCCCGCAAAGTTTGGCGAACCCCTGGCGCGTGTCCAAACAACGCATGACTGAAAAAATACAGCAACACGATGTCCAGCAAAGGTTTCAGCAACCACAGCGACCAAGCCGCCCATCCGGGATGTGCCAGCAATAAGGCATAGACCAGCACAGCCGTCGGCAATAAGAACGCCAACCAAAGCCGATACAGCGCCCAGCCGCTTTGACTCACCAGCACAAATCCTAAATCAATGGCTTCCCAGGGCGTGCGCGGGCGCACCACGGCACGGATTTGATTGAGTTGCATAGTTTATTAACTACCCAGACAAGAGGGGATAAGCACATAAAAAGACAGCAGTTTAGCGTCACTACCCAGCCACACACTGGGTGTTTGATGGCCTAGCTGGACTGTTGTCGCCCAGCGCGTAAGAAATACAGTAATAACAGGCTCCATAAACCGATGCCGACACTGTATTTCAAGTCTGGCGGCAATGCACCATTGGAAGACCAGAACGCTTCCACAAAGGCGGCCAGCAGCAGCAATAAAACCATTCCGTAAACCAGTTCCAAACTCTGTTTGGCCGCTTCGCGTAGCGCCGCCGAGCGCGGCAGGCGACCCGGTGCCAACAGCGCAAAGCCGAGCTTCAAACCCGCTGCACCGGCCAGGGTAATGCCGGTCAATTCCAAGCCGCTGTGCCCGGCGACAAAGGAAAAGAAGGGCACATGATAGCCGATGACAGTCAAATGCCCAGCCACTGCGCCAATCACCAAGCCATTGTAAATCAAGAAAAACAGGCTGCCCAATCCAAACAACAAACCGCTGGCAAAGGTGCGAAAACCAATACCGATATTATTGTTAATGTAATAGCCAAACATCATCAAATCGGTGTCCGCTGGACGATTGCTACCCAAGCGCTCGGCTTTAGGGTCATACATCGCCGCCATCTCGCTCACTTGTGCCGATGACATCACACTGTACACCCACTGCGGTTCGATCTGAATCGCCAGCCAAATAGCGAATAATGGCCCGTAAAACAACAGCGTCGCCAACCACACCAGCTTCGCCTCGGCGCGTACCCGGCGCGGCAAACCCGCCACTAAAAAATCCAGAATGCGCCGCCCGATGTCACCGCGCATTTGATACAAACGCTGATGCCCGCGCAACACCAAGCGATTGAGGCGTTCGGTCAAATGCGGGCTGTAATGCCGATCTTGCGCCAGCGCCAATTGCTGGCAAAGCTTGCGATAACGGTGCGGAAAAGTGCTGGCCTGGGCTTGCGGATGCTGCCGTTGCAGTTGATCCAAATGGGACTCGAACTGTCGCCATTCGTCCTCGTGCTGCTGCTCGAAACTGCGCTGTTTCATGCCCTGATCCTTCTAAGTGCCGAACTGTCATTCTGTCAATTTCTACCACGCCACAGAGGCACAGAGTACGCAGAGAAAAACCGCAAAGCGAATTGTTTGTCTTTGCGCCCTCTACGGTAAATTTTTTTGGGGTAGGTAGTTACAAATTATAACGCCGTGTGCAACTTTCTCATGGCTTCAACAATAGCGCCAATTGCAGAGGCGGATTCCCCATCAGTTTGTTGAGAAAAATGCCGACTGTATGCGACAATATCTTCCTTGTA